>JABNAD010000158.1_pt1 | contig 57869 bp, 62 predicted proteins | sample 7240381 | NCBI WGS metagenome assembly JABNAD01 (sample SAMN11332834, study PRJNA596920) | anaerobic digester metagenome | biome: digested sludge; isolation source: digested sewage sludge-derived enrichment culture grown on H2/CO2 | place: Germany: Goettingen
GTCTTCGGGCGGGATGCCAACTGGGGCCGCATTATGGCTGCCGCCGGGTATTCCGGCGCGGATGTGGACCCCACCCGGGCGGACTGCATCATCAAGAGCGCCGCAGGCGAAGTGCAGGTCATGAAGGACGGCTTCGGAACGGACTTCAGCGAGGAACTGGCCAAGGCCATTCTTACGGAGCACGACATCACTGTCATTGTCCGCTTCTATCAAGGCGACGGGCAGGCCAAGGCGTGGGGCTGTGACCTGACCTATGATTACGTCAAGATCAACGGCGATTACCGCAGTTAAAGGAGGCGGGCTTATGAGTGATGTGGCAAGCAAGGTCGAGAACCTGATGGAGGCAATGCCCTACCTGCAAAAGTATGCCGGTAAGATCATTGTCATCAAATATGGCGGCAATGCCATGATTAACGAGGAACTGAAGGATGCCGTCATGCATGATATTGTCATGCTGAAACTTCTGGGCATGAAACCTGTCCTGAGCCATGGAGGCGGTCCCAACATCAATCAGATGCTTGAAAAGCTCGATATCCCGGTCAAGTTTGTTAATGGACTGCGCTACACATCTGAGGAAATTATGCAGGTTGTGGAAATGGTACTTATGGGGCAGGTCAACACAGAACTTGTGGGCTTTATCAACAAGCTGGGCGGAAACGCTGTGGGCCTTTCCGGCGTCAGCGGGGACATTTATCACTGCCATCAGCGCAGCGCGGAGCTGGGATTTGTGGGAGACATCGACCATGTCAACCCCGCGCCCATTCTTGCCATGTTGGATGCCGGTTTCATCCCCGTCATCGCCCCCGATGGCACGGATGGACAGGGCAATACCTACAACATCAACGGTGATACCGCCGCCGGCAAGCTCGCCAGCGCGCTGGGCGCGGAAAAGCTGGTGCTGCTGACGGATATCGAAGGGCTTTGCAACGACATCAAAGTGCGAGATGTGATCAGCTATCTCAACATTGCCGATGTTCCCATGCTGAAGGAGCGGGGCGTGATTGCCGGCGGCATGATCCCTAAAGTGGACTGCTGCGTGGACGCCATCCGCGAAGGCGTGGGGAGCGTACATATTATCGACGGCCGCAAGCCCCACAGCATTTTGTACGATGCGTTTACCGATGAGGGCACCGGAACCACGGTGGGCAAGGAACGGCCGAGTAAGGGAATCAAATAATCAACAAATATATGAAGGAGGCAAATCAAATGATTGAGCTGTACAAATCCAACGCAGAGGTCATTGAAGCCGGAGACAAGTATCTGTATGGGAACCACGTGCGTATGCCGCTCTCCATCGAGCGCGGCGAGGGCGCGTATGTCTTTGACAAGGACGACAACAAGTATCTGGACTTCATCGGCGGCATCGCCGTCAACGGTCTGGGCCACTGCCATCCCGCTATCGTCAAGTGCCTGAAGGAGCGGGCGGAGACGATTTTGCACTGCTCAAACTATTTCTACAATGAGCCTGCCGTGCAGGCCGCAAAGCTGATTGTAGAGAACAGCTGCTTTGATAAGGTCTTGTATGCCAACTCCGGCGCAGAGGCCAACGAGGGTCAGATCAAGCTGGCGCGCAAATTCGCCAAGGACCACGGCCATCCCGAGCGCTTTGTGGTCATTACCATGAAGAATTCCTTCCATGGCCGGACGCTTGCCACCTGCACCGCAACCGGGCAGTATGGTGTGCATCGTTACTTTGAGCCGCTGCCCACCGGTTTCCGCTATGCGGAGTTCAACAATCTGGATTCCGTCAAGATGCTGATGGACGAGTACGTCTGCGGCATCCTTACCGAGCCCGTTCAGGGCGAGGGCGGCGTCCGCCCCGCCAACAAGGAATTTTTGCAGGGCCTGCGCGATCTGTGCGACGAAAAGGGCATTTTGCTGATGTTCGACGAGGTGCAGGTGGGTTCCGGACGTACCGGCAAACTCTTCGCCCACCAGAACTACGGCGTGGAGCCGGATACCTGCTCCATGGCCAAGGCGCTGGGCTCCGGCGTTCCCATCGGCGCTGTCTGCGCCCGAGGCGAGGCCGCCACGACCCTGACCCCCGGTACGCACGGTTCCACCTTTGCAGGCGGTCCCTTGGCCTGCGCTTTGGCCGCCACCACGCTGGATGTGATGCTCAACGACGGCGTTATCGATCACTGCGCCAAGATGGGCGAATACTTCCGCCAGCAGATGCGCGACGTCATTGCCGCCAAGCATCCTTCCGCCGTGAAGGAAGTCCGTGGTCTGGGCATGATTGACGGTATCGAACTCAACCATCCCTCCGGCCAGCCCATTGTGGATTTGTGCTTCAAGGACAGCAAGGTTCTTATTAACAATACCGCCGGAAACGTCCTGCGCTTTGTTCCGCCGCTGATTGTCACCGAGGAGGAGATTGACATCGTCATCAAGGCCGTTGACGACGCTATGACCAAGCTGGGCTGGTAAAGGCATACATGGGGGCGGCCGATTTGCCGGATTGTACATGCTTTAAAAATAATTCGGCAAATTTTTCTGCCCCTTTCAGAACGTTCAAAACAAGTCAGTTACCAGACAGGGTGAACATGGGTTATCGATATACTTTAATTCATTACCGAAACAGTGCGTGACGGGAAGCTGCTTTTCAAAATATCCCATTTCCTGCAATGAGTGATTTTCGAAGAGGAAGGGCGGCATCAATCCAAGAATGTCGGTTGTTTCATCAACGAGAAGGACTCACCCAATTACCGTAAAAGAGCAAACTTCTGAACGAATACATTTGCGATCCTAAAATCGACTAAATGAAAAGGGAAGAAAGGTTGGTAAAACGATGAGTGAGGAAAAAAAGGTAAAAGAACCCAGAATGCCAAAACTATGGGAAGCGCTGCTTACCATGCTGTTCCTGATTGTCATGCTGGCGGTGGGCATTATCGTCTATGGTGTTGACCCCCATGTGCCCATGTTTGTGGGTGTGATCGGCGCCGCGCTGATGGCGCTCTATCTGGGCTATCAGTGGGATGCCATTGAAAAGGCCATGATGAACGGAATTTTCAAGGCTCTCCAGTCCATGGTTATTTTGACCATCATCGGTATTTTGATCGGCGTATGGATTGATGCGGGTGTTGTACCCTCCATGATTTATTACGGCTTGAAGATTCTCAAGCCCAGTATCTTCTTCATTGCCGCCATGCTGATCTGCGCGATCACCTCGCTGGCGACTGGCACCTCGTGGGGTACCATGGGCACCATGGGCGTGGCGCTGATGGGCATCGGTCTGGGCCTTGGCATGAACCCCGGTATGACCGCCGGTGCGATTATTTCCGGCGCTTATTTCGGTGACAAAATGTCTCCGCTGTCTGATACCACGAATCTCGCCCCCGCCATGGCTGGTACGGACGTCATGACTCACGTAAAGTTCATGATTCTGCCCACGGCAATCGTTTTTGGTATTTGCTTGATTGTCTATGGAATTTTTGGCGCAATGCAGTATCATGGCGGCGCTGCCGATATGAGTCAGGTGCAGATTCTCTCCGACGCTCTGGGCGGACTGTTCAACGTGAATCCGTTGCTGCTCCTGCCGCCTGTCATCGTCATCGTGGCGGTGGCCTGCAAGATTCCCGCCATTCCGGGAATCACGCTGGGTATCATCGCAGGTGCTGTATTCGGCTTGATTTTCCAGCCTAACTGCACATTGGGCACGCTGTTTAACTGTGGAATCAACGGCTATGTCTGCGAGACCGGTGTCGTCTCCATTGACGATCTGCTTTCCACCGGTGGTCTGCTGAAGATGATGTTCTCTGTCTCCATGACGATGATCGCCATGATGTTCGGCGGCATTATGGAGGACACGCATCAACTGGAAGTCATCGTAAACAAGCTGAAGGCACTTGCAAGGACTCCGGCGTCTCTGGTCACCCTGACCGAAGCCACCTGTGTACTTTCCAACGCAACAATGCCTGAGCAGTACATCTCCATCGTGGTTCCCGGCCGTATGTATGCGGAAGAGTACCGGAAGATGGGCCTGCATCCCAAAACGCTGTCCAACGCTCTGGAGGGCGCCGGCACCGTCACCTCCGCACTGATTCCATGGAACACCTGCGGCGTATTCATTTTCAGCACGCTGGGAGTCGGCGTTACCCAGTATGCGCCCTACGCCGTGTTTAACTGGCTGATGCCCATTGCTGTTATCGTGCTGGCCTTTATGGGCTTGACGGTGTGCGATATGAATGGCGTCCGTCTGGCAAAGAAAAAGAAGATGGAAAAGGCGGAAGCGGCTGTAAAGTAATTTAGTATAAGGAAATAGAATGATGTCTGCAAACCAAAATCGTTGTCCTTTTTTAGAAGTTGATCTGGATAAATTGCGAGAGAATCTGGAGGAACTTATTGAGCACTGCCATGATTCTTCCGTCGAAATTGCCGGTGTCGTCAAGGGTGCCACCGCACTTCCGGAAGTAGTCCGGGTTTTTGCAAACAGCGGGGTGCGCTTTGTCGCAACCTCCCGCGTGGATCAGTTGCGTATCATCCGCCAAATGGGGATCCAAAAACCGCTGATGCTCATTCGCATCCCCATGCTCTCCGAGCTGGAGGATGTGGTTGCGCTGAGTGACGTGAGCCTGCAAAGCGATCTCACGGTGATTCGTGCCCTCAATGCGGAAGCACAGCGGCAGGGAAAACTCCATCAGGTCATGCTGATGATCGATCTGGGGGATCTGCGGGAAGGCTTTTGGGATGCTGAGGAGTTGGTTTCTGCGGCGGTGGAGATCGAGACGTCCCTTAAGAATCTGCAATTGATCGGCGTGGGCGTCAACCTGAGCTGCTACGGTTCCATTAAGCCCAATACGAGAAATATGCAGGGACTGGTCAGTTTGGCGTCTGACGTGGAAAAAGCCATTGGTCGTCCGCTGGAATATGTCAGCGGCGGGGCATCCACTTCCGTGCACATGGTTCTGAACGGAACCATGCCCTACCGCGTAAATCTTCTTCGTTTGGGCGAAATCGTGCTTACCGGCGGAATCTATGGCTGCTATCCCGACTTTACCCACAAAGATGTGTTTACACTGAAGGCTGAGGTAGTAGAGTGCCGCGACAAACCCAGCTTTCCCGTTGGAGAACTGACAGTGGATGCCTTCGGCAAGATTCCCCACTATGACGACAGGGGAATACGGCGGCGCGCGCTGGTTGCCATTGGGCGAGTGGATTACGGAGACTTTACCAGCATCACGCCCAGAATGACCGGCATTAAAATTTTGGGAGCGTCCTCCGATCATACGATTTTGGATGTGGAGGATGTGAAGGACCGGATTAAGGTCGGTGATATTTTGGAATTCGATGTCAGCTATGCCGCGCTTGTATATCTGACCAATACGCAGAGCGTGCAGATTGTCTGCCGGGGCGAAGACCTCGTATAAATCCTAGACAACACCGCACAAAGAACGCCTAGCGGCTTTGCGCACAGCTTGCTTGCATATTTCCCGCTTTCTTGCACAGAAATTTTTGCCAGACATCAGTATGGCGGCAAAATTCCGATACAATCTGACGAAAAATATGACTGCGCAATTTCTGTGCGGTGCTGTCGTTATTTTAAGCGCATAGGAGGCTCCCGCCATTAGGCGGGAGCCTCCCGTCTGATTCCGAAAAGATGACGGATATCGCATGGTTATAATTTGCGAGAACAGCTTAAGAGAGCCTTCTTTGCTAACATTTTCACCGGAGATATCCCACTGCTATTGAGGAGCTTGGTGTCGTCGGCGTTCGACGGTATGCTGAACTTTATTTTTCTGGGGTTGCTTTAATGGAGGATGTATGCTCGAAGTTGTTAAATTTATCGCGAGAGTCTTTGCGGAAGATGGGGAAGAGGCTTGGGGCGAAATAAAGAAAACATGAGCAAAAGAGTCAGGCTGCTGCTGACTAAAATGGCAGGAAGGCTCTGACCGCAGGCTACAGCCGTAGGGCTGGAGACGGCGATGAAGCAGTGCCGCACAGGAACGGCGCAGTGCACCCGGACGTACAATGATAATGCGGCAGCTCTCACAGAGTACATCACTAGGGAAGGGAGGGTATTCTATGCGTCGCTGTCGCAACTGGCGTTGTGGTTGGGTCTGGAATGGACGTTGCTGGTGTTGCTGCTGCGGACCCATCTGCCGGTAATCTAGAAATGCCCCGCGGGAGTTTCGGCTCCTGCGGGGTTGCTTTATTTCTATCAGATTGTTGCCTCCGCCGGTCGATTATAACGGCGTTTTCACAGTTTTTACGGTCAAAGGGGTTTTCCGGTACCTTTGCATAGTAAAATGAAAGAATCTGAATTATATGGAAAGGTCTTCTCATGTGTTCATCTGAGTGAGTTCGACCTTCCTGCCATATTGGTTCTCGCGAAAGCTGATCTTAAACTTCTGCGTCGTGCGGTTGAGATCAATGACTTCGCCTTCGTCAAACTTGCCGAAGGCGGTCCGGTATCTGGGATGGAGTAAAAAGGGGTGAATTGTCAATAGAAGCGCAACAATATCAAAAAGTGGAGCTTGCTAGTACCTCGGCGGGCGTTGCCCAGCCGAGGCATTTTCTTGGCCGGTTATTTAGAATGCTCATGGCGTCGGCGACTTCTTCTTTGCTGACGTCTCTGAAGTCCGTTCCTCTGGGGAAGAATTCGCGCACAAGACTGTTCAGATTCTCAACGGAACCTTTTTGCCATGGGCTGTGTGGGGAGCAGAAGTAAAACGGAATATTCAGTTCATCTTCCACCTGTCTATAGCAATCGAATTCAACGCCCTGGTCGGCGGTAAAGGTCAGGCACGGCATCGTTTCAGATATCGATGCCAAAATTTTGTATACAGCCCAGTTACTCTTTGCATTACGCAGAAAGAACAGCATGCAGTATCGGCTTTTTCTGTCGCACATAGAAAGAAGGCCGGAATGGCTGTAATTTGCCGAAACAATCGTATCCAGTTCCCAGTCGCCGATACGCTGACGCCTATATGCCTCTATGCAGCGTTTTTCAACAGCTTAATCCCCGGAAAATGGCTGTGATGCCGTCCTCTTGACCGTCCTTTGTGCCGAAGCGTAACGGCAGCGGCCTGTTCCAGACGTCCCAGGCGAAGCCACCGATAGATCGTGGAATGGCTGATGCGCATCTGGCTGTCGTTCGGATAGTCCAGTTGAATGCGGCCGGATACCTGCTCCGGCGACCATGTTTGCAGCAGATGTCTCCTGACGTAGTCGGACAGTTCGGCATTTCTATACTTCCCGGCACGCCTCCTGTGAATTCTGCTGCGGTACAGCTCGTCCGCTGGGAAAGAGCGATAAGCCCGTCCCAGTCCCTTCTGAAAACACGCATTGCGCTTCAACTCACGGCTGATCGTGCTGGGGCTGCGGCCTAATTCCTGCGCGATGGCGCGTATTCCATAACAGTTTTCCGACAATTGAGATAGCTTTTTTCGTTCTTCCAGCGTAAGATGATGGTAGCTCACAGGGTATCCCTCCTGACAGTGTTGTCTCGACAACTCCACTGTACCACAGGAAGCCGTATCCTGTGAGTTTTTACTCTGTTGCACTTGTTATTTTAATTCACCAAGGTGTACTTCATGTTGGGAGAGGCCTGACAGGAAAACGCAGATTTGCCGGACATGGCGATGCCAATAGAGGCATCCCGCGCGGAGATCAGGTTGTCGCAGGAGATGCCCAGACGACCCTTGGCGGTAAGTGCATCAGTGGGAATGAACTTGAATGTGTCGCCTTGCTTCGTGAACCCGATGATGTTGCTGCTCAAATCGGCGGGGTCCGTCGGGATGACTCAAACACAAACCCGAATACCAGAAGGCACTGCTTGCTCCAGATAAAGCCGTAGTCAATGTTCCATACAAACCGCAGGGTCGTCTCGGGATGAGCCCGCTTAAAGAATCGGACCAAAGAACGGATATCTTCGGATTGTTGGTCATGGGTCTGAAATAGGCAGATGTCTTCGACATCGGTACCGCAATGCATGACGCTTAGAGTTTAACGAGCCATTCTTACAGTCCTCCAAAAATGTTAGGAAAATTTGGAAGTTGTATTGACAAAGATAGTTAGTCATGGTAAACTACAAAGCGCAAGGAAGGTTAGAAGAGCCTAACCACTATTTTAGCACAGGGAGTTAGCTATGGCTAATTTCTTTGAGAGGAAGGAGATTACGGATGATACCGTTGACGATGGCAAAAAGCGGAGAGACGGTGACGATCCAAAAAATATCCGGCAAGGATGAAATCCGCCAACATCTTGCGGAGCTGGGTTTTGTAGTGGGTGGCGAGGTGACGGTGGTCAGCGAAATTGTGGGAAATCTCATTTTGCAGGTAAAGGACAGCCGAATTGCTCTGGACAAGACCATGGCAAACCGGATTATGATTTGATTGGGAGGAATCGACATGAAGACTTTGAAAGATGTAAAAGTGGGAGAAGATGCAACCGTGGTAAAACTCCACGGAGAGGGCCCCACGAAGCGCCGGATCATGGACATGGGAATTACCAAGGGTGTGGAAATCCATGTGCGCAAGGTAGCGCCGCTGGGCGATCCCATGGAACTGCATGTCCGCGGCTATGAGCTCTCCGTCCGCAAGGCGGATGCAGAGATGATTGAGGTTCAGTAATCGCGTATACATAAGCGGCAGAGGCCGCTATTTTTAAGAAGAAAAGTTAGCGTATACTAACAATGGAAGGGAGAACGCAATGAACATTAAAATTGCACTGGCAGGCAATCCGAACTGCGGAAAGACCACGCTGTTCAACGACCTGACCGGTTCCAATCAATACGTGGGTAACTGGCCCGGTGTAACGGTAGAGAAGAAGGAGGGCAAGCTGAAAAAGCACAAGGATGTGGTGATTCAGGATCTGCCCGGCATCTACTCACTGTCCCCCTATACGCTGGAGGAGGTAGTAGCCCGAAACTATCTGGTCAAAGAAAAACCCGACGCCATCTTGAACATTGTGGATGGCACCAACATTGAGCGGAACCTCTACCTCACCACCCAGCTCATCGAACTGGGCCTGCCGGTTGTAGTGGCGGTCAACATGATTGACCTAGTGCGGAAAAACGGCGATAAGATCGATCTTGTCAAGCTGGGGGAGGCCCTTGGCTGTCAGGTGGTGGAGATGTCCGCCCTGAAGGGTGAGGGCGGTATGGCCGCCGCCGAACAGGCCATGACTCTGGCCCAAACCCACAAGACGGTGGAGCTGCCTCATGTGTTCACCGGCAGTGTGGAGCACGCCATCGCCCACATCGAGGAATCCATTCAGGGCAAGGTAGACGAACAGTATCTGCGCTGGTACGCCATCAAGATCTTTGAACGAGATGAACAAGTGCTGGAACATCTGTCCATGGACAGTGAGCTGGCGGCTCATTTGGAGGAACACATCGCCGATTGTGAAAAAGAGCTGGATGACGACGCTGAAAGCATCATTACCAACCAGCGCTACGCCTATATCAACGGAGTGGTCACCAAGGCCGTGAAGAAGCAGCGTGCCAAGCACAGCTTGTCCGTCTCTGATAAAATCGACCGTATTGTCACCAATCGCGTCTTGGCCCTGCCCATCTTCGCGGGGATCATGTTCCTCATTTACGCCATCGCCATGGGCGGCTGGTCCATCTCACTCGGCACCAAGGGTACCGACTGGGCGAACGACGTGCTCTTCGGCGAGTGGGTGCCCGGCCTGTTCGATGTCATTTTGGGCGGCTTGGGCGTGGCCGAAGGAACGTGGGTCTACGGCCTCATTCAGGACGGCATCGTGGCTGGCGTGGGCGCGGTGCTGGGCTTCGTGCCTCAGATGCTGGTGCTGTTCCTGCTGCTGGCCATTCTGGAGGATGTGGGCTATATGGCCCGGGTGGCTTTCATCATGGACCGGGTGTTTCGCAAATTTGGGCTTTCCGGCAAGAGCTTTATCCCCATGCTGGTGGCCACCGGCTGCGGCGTGCCCGGCATCATGGCCTCTCGCACCATCGAGCAGGACCGGGATCGGAAGATGACCGTTATGACCACCGGCTTCATCCCCTGTGGCGCCAAGATGCCCATTATCGGTCTGTTTGCCGGCGCTATATTCGGCGACTCCGCTTGGGTGGCCACCTCCGCCTATTTCATCGGCGTGGCGGCGGTCGTTGTCTCCGGTATTATGCTCAAGAAGTTCAAAGCCTTTGCCGGTGAGCCGGCACCCTTTGTTATGGAACTGCCCACCTATCACGCTCCCTCTGCGGGCAATGTTCTGCGGGCAACTTGGGAGCGGGGCTGGTCCTTCATTAAGCGGGCGGGCACCATCATTTTGATCTCTTCCATCGTTCTGTGGTTCCTCCAAGGCTATGGCTTTGTGGATGGTGTGTTCCAAGCTGTTGAGGACAACAACGACTCCCTGCTGGCTGTGATCGGTAATGCGGTGGCCTGGATCTTCTATCCTCTGGGCTGGATCGGTGACATGGCTTGGAAGGCGACTGTGGCCACCGTCACTGGACTGATCGCAAAGGAAGAGGTGGTCAACACCTTCGGCGTACTGTACCACTATGCTGGAGAGATCGACCTGATGGAGGACAGCAGTCCTCTGTGGACTCTGGTGGCCGGCGACTTTACCGCGCTGTCTGCCTACTCCTTCATGATCTTTAACCTGCTCTGCGCCCCCTGCTTTGCTGCCATGGGTGCAATCAAACGAGAGATGAACAACACCAAGTGGACGCTGGGTGCCATTGGCTACATGTGCGGCTTTGCTTATGTGATCTCCATGATCGTCTATCAGGTTGGCGGGCTAATCATCGGTGAGGTGTCCTTCGGTATCCTTCCCGCCATCGCTATTGCAGCGCTGATTGGCCTGATTTATCTGCTGGTGCGCAAGGGTTATCAGCCCGAGGGCGAGATCCATCATTTGACCTCCGTCTCCGCGGCGGCAAAGGTTTGAAACAGAAAAGGAGGGATGGAAAATGCCTGAATATGTTGGCACTGTGATCGTTATCCTGGTTCTGGTCCTGGTCGTTACCCTCGCGATCCGCTCTCTGTGGAAGTCCCACAAAAAGGGCGGCGGTTGCTCAGGCGACTGCGGCTCCTGCGGCGGCTGTAGCAAGCACTGATTCAAATTTACGAGGGGACGCGGGCAAAGAAAAACTGCTCGCGTCCCTTTATTTTGGAGGACCGTATGGATTTGAGCGGCTCACATTTAAAATATCTTCTGACGATCTACGAATTGTCAAAAACAACGTTGGATGTGGGAGCGGCGGAGGTGGCGCGGGCAATGAAAGTATCCAAGCCGTCAGTAACCAGAATGCTGGGAATCCTGATGGAGCGGGGCCTTTTGGTGCGGGAGAGATATGGTAAAATTTACTTGACCGACAAGGGGATTCTGTTGGCGCGGGACTTTGGCAGCCGGGTGGCGCTTTTGAAAGCGCGTATTCCCGCTCTGGGATTGCCGCTGACTGAGGAGGAACTGTTGGAAAGTGCCTATCTGCTGGCATCTGAGCTGCCGGAACATGTCTTTGCACCCCAGCGGATGTGCCCGCAGATATAAGCGGCTCCTATCGTGCATGGATGCTGCTCGGGGAAGCTATGCACCGTGCAATAAAATGCGGGATTGGTGCATACTCTCTGAACGGCACTGAATCGTGAAGATAAAGGAATATGACGCTGCGAAGCGGCAGAAGGTGACTGTATGAAAACTCATGATGGAAAAGCGTTTTGGATGCGCTGTGCCGGGTTCTATGACCGCTTTATGAAAAAAGACAATATGGCCTATGAGCAGATGTGTACGCTGATGCGGCCATACATACGGAACAAAACCGTGCTGGAACTGGCGACGGGAACCGGATTGATTGCACATGAGCTGGCCCATGATGCCCGCAGCATTGAGGCCACGGATTATGTCCCCGAGATGATTGCGGAGGCAAAACGCCGCGATGCGTCCAGCAAGCTCCACTTTTCCGTGCAGGATGCCTGCCATCTGCCCTATGCGCCTCAAAGTTTCGAGGTCGTGGTGATGTCCAATGCTTTGCACATTATGCCCCAGCCGGAGCTGGCTCTATCGGAAATTCAGAGGGTACTGGCAGATGACGGAGTATTCATTGCCCCAACCTTTACCCATGCGGAGATGGGCCTGTGGGCCCGGTGGCGGGCAGAGATGATGAAAATGGTCGGGTTTCCGCTGCAAAAGGCATGGACGCCGGAGGCGTATTTGGCTTTTTTGCGGGCAAACGGATTTGAAATCGTGGAGAGCCGGGTTCTAAAAGCGTCGTTTCCGCTTACCTACGCTGTTTGCCGAAAGTCTGGCGGGAGAAACTAGATGGGCCCGCATCTTTCTGTGGTTAATTTAAGGACAGAGTAAACTGCGGTATGGTGCAAGGCATAGCCGGATGAAGATCGGCTGTGTCGGGCCATCATGCAGTGCGGCTACAATGAGGAAGCGTCCAAGCAGAAATGAAGTGCGGGGGTGGCTATAAAATTTTGAGACGAAAAAGTGCGGGCTGTGACAAAAAGGAAAAAAGTGCGCTAAAAGAGAAAAACAGGGTTGACAGCCGAGAACTGCTGTGGTACTATTTGTTTGTAGTTAGAAGCGACTAACCAAACTGCTTGCGAGAAACGGCCAAGGCTGGCCGTGTATTTTCAAAAGCATGGTTAGCTAAAGCTAACCACAACCACGAAAGTTCTTTCTGTTTGCGCACAACTGGATGCGTCGCGTATCTGAATTTGCTTCGGCGACAGGGAAGCCCGTTAAAGAAGTCTTGATTGGATGCAGGTGCGCACTATGAGGCACAAGCGGAGATGAACCTTCTCCTCTCTTCTCCCCTTTCCTGACAGGCCGACATGGAGGGCAGGCTGCTGCATCGGGCCGACGTGGTAGCCTGCCAACCATACGACCGTTTTGAAAGAGGGTGGAGGACATTTACAAGCCTTCTTTTCCCGGTTTCCGCGCAGGGAAACCTGCGCGGAAACCACCCCTTAAAGAGCGTATCCTGATAACACGGCGAAAGGAAATAAAACGTATGCGAACCGATAGTCTGATTGGCGTAGACGACGCAGGCAAGCTGCACATGAGAAACATAGATTTTACATTTGGCGTCGAAATGGAATTTGTCAATCTCTCCGAGGGAAGAATTTTTTAAGACCAGAGGTTAGAAATAACTAACTATTTTGCTAAAAGGAAGGATTAGACCATGAATAAAGTAGCAATTGTATTTTGGAGCGGTTCCGGAAACACGGAAAAGATGGCGTCCTGCATTGCCGAGGGTGTGAAGGATGCCGGAGGCGAGGCAGATTTGCTGGCGCCTGCGGAATTTTCCGCTGACAAGCTGAAAGAATACGGTGCGGTGGCGTTCGGCTGCTCCGCGCAGGGCAGCGAGGTTTTGGAGGAGGGCGAGTTTGAGCCTATGTTCTCCGGACTGGAAGGTTCTCTTTCCAGCAAAAAAATTGCCCTGTTCGGCTCTTACGGCTGGGGCGACGGTCAGTGGATGCGCGACTGGTGTGCCCGCTGTGAGGCAGCCAATGCAAACCTCTTTGAAGAGACTGGTTTGATGGCCAATGAGATGCCGGACGAGGCTGGGCAGGAAAACTGCCGCGAGCTGGGCCGGGGTCTTGCAAAGTGGTAATCGCCGCCTGATTTTTACCATAGCTTACCTCATTTTAGCCCCCACGCGGATGCCATACCGCGTGGGGGCATTCCTCCGGATTGCGAAAGAGGTGCGTTGCAGATAATGCAGACGGTACAGTCTATTTTTGAATACCATGATCTGATCGAGGCAATTGTGGCGGCGATAGAGATGCGGGACATCCATACACTGCATCACTCGGAGCGGGTCAGCAATATGACGGAGTGCATTTGCCAATGTCTAAAGCTGTCGGCGGAGGAATGCCGAATCTGCCATATTGCCGCAGATTTGCACGATATCGGAAAGATAGGTGTTTGCGATGCGGTTTTATTGAAAAGAGGGCCGCTGGACGAAAACGAGTGGGGAGAGATGCAGTCACATGCAATGATCGGCAGCTATATTTTGGGGAAAGTAGAGCGATTTGCCACAATCGCACAAATTGTTCGTCATCACCACGAGCGTTGGGACGGCACTGGATATCCGGATCATTCTGCGGGGGAACAGATTCCCTTGGGAGCGAGAATTATTGCCGTGGCAGATTCGATAGATGCAATGCTGTCTGACCGCAGCTATCGTCAAGCACTTACCATTGAAGCCTGTCGGCAAGAGATCGAAGGAAATCTTGGAAAAATGTACGATCCGAGCATAGCTGCTGTGGCGCTGAAAAATTGGACAGATGTGCTGAACGCGCGCAGAAAATCCGTTCATATTCAGATTAGCGAGGATCTCTTCACTGAATGTCATTTAAGAGGGTGGTCAGGCATGACTGGAAAATTGGAAAGAGCGGCAGTAGTCCCTGATACCCCTCGTGTTCCAAACACCATTTTACGGATGTCAGAACCAACGATGAGTAGAGTTCCGACAGATAATCGAGACGTATCGTGTCTGAAATAGCGTTGTGGTAGGCTGCCTGAAACCGCGATTTCAGGCAGGCGGCCATGTCGTCATAGAGATGGATTGTTTCCGTGCGGATGGTAAACAGACGCAGCAGAGTTTCACGGTGCTCGGAAAAGATTTGATAGAACTGCTCTATGGATGCGGCTGTAGTCTGATGATCCCCAGCCTGAAAGCGGCTGTCTACTGCTGTTTGAAATGCAGAGAGCCACACGGCGCAGAGATGCTCCGCCAGAGCATATTTATCGGTGTAGTGCCGGTAGAACGTGGTGCGGTTGATAAGGGCCTCTGATAAAATATCCCCAACCGTGATCTTCTCAAAGCTCTTGCAGCCCAGCAGACGGATTAGGGCATCTTCAATGGCTCGCCGGGTCTTAACGATGCGAAGATCGCTTTCATTCATAAAATCGCTTCCTCTCAAAGAGAGCATAGCAAAGCACGGAAAGATAAGCAACAAAATGTTGCTTATTGGCTGCTTATCCGCACAGCGGCATGGACTTTGATGCTTGCGTAGCGCGGCGGAACAGCCTATTCTGGAGAGGAAAGGAAGCGAAATGAAGATGATGAATGAATTGGTTTGGCTGCCACCGCTGTTGTTTATTCTCCACGATATGGAGGAAATTGTCTGGGCGTTGGCATGGAAACGCGGGGAGATGGGGCGCAAGCGGTATTTGCAAATGCGCTTTACACCCTTTGGAACTGCCGACAGCACATGCGGATTTTCCTTCTGCGTCTATGAGGAACTGTTGATTTTGACGGCGGCATCCCTGCTGGGCCGGTGCTGCGGTTTTTACGGATTGTGGTTTGGACTGCTGGCAGCCAATATACTCCATCTGGTGGTTCTGCATCTCGTGGGGACCACACTCGTGTACCGGTCCTATGTGCCGGGGCTGGTTACGGCGGGCTTGACCGTCATTCCGGCAGTCTGGGTTTTGATTCGGGCAGAACGGCTGCTTGGGTATACCGGCTGGCAGCTGACTGCCTGGGTAGTCTTGGGCGTAGCGATTGCAGGCGGGAATCTGCGTTTCTTACACCGGCGTGCTTCTAAAATCGGAGCATGGGTGGAGAGGAGCATGGCAGATATTTGAATGGTTTGTGGAGGACGAGCCGTTTAATTTTTCAGATCAACCGTGCCGCATCTTACGGTCCGGAGTGTTTCGATCTGTGTGAGGTTCGCCCATTGCCGCCCCGTATACAAGGGATTGAAAGCTGGAATTGCGTGTGGATGGAGTTGGCGCGCAGGGCAGAGAAGGAGCACCGATTTGCACACGCCGTCTCCTATTACCGTCTGGCAGAGTTTTACCTGCCTGATACAGCAAGTGCGAAGGCCCTTTGCTATCAGAAGTTTCGCACCTGTTTTGATCTGGCGTACCAAGGCGGGGAAATTGAGCGAATGGAGGTCCCATTTCCGGGAACCTTCCTGCCCGCACTGCGTTTGCGGGCGGAGAGGGAGCGGGCAGTTCTTGTGATCCACGGCGGCTATGACTCGTTTATGGAGCGATATGCGTTTGTTTAAGTATAGGTCCAATAGAAGGTCAATCAAGTTTTTGAAGTTCTTTACGCTTACCAGACTGACCACTCCGGCACTTTTAACACGCAATGTTAGCTGAAGCTAATTGCTTTGAATTTGGAAATCTGAAACATATGACAACCGAGGAGGCGTTATGAAGCGAGTATTTGAATCTGTCTTTGTAGAACAGTGTGCGCCAACGTTGGCGGGGGTAAAGCCAGCCAGTTTGTTCCGATTTGGAGCGGAGTCAATAGGTACCATTCGAGATCACACGGTTACATGGGATAATATTTTGCGTCCGCTTGGCCTTCGCGCTGTGGTTTTAAAGGAGTGTCCGGCGGCTCAAGCGGCTATGATCTATGTGTATCGTGTTGGCTGGCTGAAAGACATTTTGTCAGATAATAAAAATCTCGATTTTTTGAAACAGATTGGGTATCGGAACGCACCGGTTCCGAATCTTTTGCAACAGCTTTCAGAGCGTTTGTGTCTGGAGCGGGAATATCCTCATGAAATTGGAATTTTTCTCGGTTATCCGTTACAGGATGTGATTGGGTTTATTGAAAACCGCGGCTGGAATTATACCTGCTGCGGCTGCTGGAAATCATATAGCGATCCTGAATTTGCGCAGAAGTGCTTTGCCTGCTATCATACCTGCACGAGAATCTACAAGCAGATGTATGAACGGGGAACGCCGATTCCCCGGCTGATTGTGGCGGCTTAGTATTAAACTTGCTGAGGCAATCCAAAACTGCAAGAAAGAAGGGGACGATTGAGAAAAACGCCGTCCGCCTCTATGAAGTGCGGAAGAAAACAGCATCAGCTGAAGGGATAGGCACCGCCGCTCAGGCAGAAACTGTTCGATATGGCTGATGGGCAATAAGAACCACCGCAGGGCCGCAAAAATGCAGCCCTGCGGTGGTTTACTGATAAAAGACTTGTGGTGGAGAAGCGGGATTCATTGACAGCGTTACCAAACTCGATTTAACTCCTTCTGTGTTTGGGAGTTAGGCAAATACACGCGTTATTGTGGTGAACAAAATACATACTGCAACTCCGACAGCGGTTGGTATTGCAGCAGCAATAGCCGTCCATTTCCAACTTCCGGTTTCTTTTTTTATCGTAAGCAAGGTTGTGGAACAAGGCCAGTGATTCAAAGAAAACAGCATCGTGCTAACCGCAGTTATCCACGTCCAGCCGTTCTGAAGAAAAAGGTTTCTCATTTCCACAAGACTATCCAGCTCCAAAATGCTCCCCTGTGCCATATAGGCCATGATGATAATTGGAATCACGATTTCATTTGCGGGGAAACCCAAAACAAAGGCGATTAGAATCACACCATCCAGCCCCATCAGGCGAGCAAATGGGTCTAAAAAAGAAGCGCAGTGATTTAATACGCTGATACCGCCCACCGAAATATTTGCCATGAGCCAAATGACTAATCCTGCCGGAGCGGCTACGCAAATGGCCCGACCAAGCACAAAGAGCGTCCTGTCAAAAATGGAGCGTACAATGACCTTTCCAATTTGCGGCTTGCGGTAGGGGGGAAGTTCCAAAGTAAAGGACGAGGGCATTCCCTTTAACAGCGTTTTCGATAAAACCTTTGTGACCACAAGCGTAATAGCCACGCCCAGCACAATGATCCCCGTCAGCAGCAGCGCGGACAGCAACGAGGAAAACGCACCGCCGGACGTACCGACAAAGAACATGGTGAGGATTGCAATCAGCGTGGGAAATCTCCCGTTGCATGGAACAAAGTTATTGGTCAGGATTGCCAAAAGACGCTCTCTGGGCGAGTCGATGATGCGGCAGCCGATGATTCCAGCCGCGTTGCAGCCGAATCCCATACACATACAGAGCGCTTGTTTGCCGCAGGCGCAGCAGCGTTTAAATGGTTTATCCAGATTATAGGCAATCCGTGGAAGATATCCCGCATCCTCCAAAAGTGTAAACAGTGGGAAGAAAATCGCCATCGGCGGCAGCATGACGGACACCACCCACGCCAGTACACGGTATACGCCCAAGACAAGAACGCCGTGCAGCCATGCGGGGGCATGGATGTATGCGAAAAATTCCGTCAGTCTGTCCTGAATCCAGAACAGGCCGTTTGACAGGAGCTGAGAGGGGTAGTTGGCACCCGTGATGGTCAACCAGAATACCAGTGCCAGTAATGCTATCATGACGGGATACCCGGTTAACTTGCTGGTAAGAATTTTATCTAATTTTCGATCGGCTGCGGCATATTGACGATCTTCGTATGTAATCGCACCCTGGCAAATTGTTTCCGCGCTTTGCACCAAGGCCGAAACCGTCAAATCTTTTAATTGATCTTCGTTCTCAATGCCTCGATCCATCAGAATCGTCTTAGCCTGTGCAATTGCATTCTGGAGCGTATTATCCTGAAGAAAACGCTCGCCCAGATAAGCATTTATCTCGCGAATCAAGGATTCGTCCTGATCCAGCAGCTTTAAACTGAGCCATCTGCTGTTCAGCTTTCCGCCGCACTTTTCCTTTACCAGCGGCTCCAATTGGGCAATGGACGCTTCAATGGCATCGGCATACCGCACTGCAAATGGCGCCCGCTGCGCGGGACCGGAGCACACCTGATCCAGCGAGTCCATCAGGATACGCAAGCTCTTTTTTTTGCGCGCCGTAGTTCCAACTACGGGAACCCCCAGACGGGTGGAAAGTAATTCAAGATTAATCTTGATGTTCTTCCGCTTGGCTTCATCCATCAAATTGACGCACACTACTACGCGCGGCGAGATTTCGATGGTTTGTAATACGAGATTCAGGTTGCGCTCCAGACAGGTAGCGTCGCATACGACAACCACAGCATCCGGATCTCCAAAGCAGATAAAGTTTCGCGCAACCTCTTCTTCGGCAGAATGGGCCATCAAAGAGTATGTGCCCGGAATATCCACCATGACGTAGGCGTGACTTTTTGTGGAACAGCAGCCCTGCGCGTTGGTCACTGTTTTTCCCGGCCAGTTACCCGTATGCTGATTCATTCCGGTTAAGCCGTTGAATACCGTGCTTTTTCCCACATTTGGATTTCCTGCCAGAGCAACCACCCGATCATCGGGAGACTGTTTTTGAATTACCAGCCCGGAATCTACGGCTTTGATTCCAACAGAACTGTTTGTTAACCCCATTCCTGCACCTCCTGTTACGATGCGTGAATTAAAATGTTTTCACAGTCCTCAGAACGGATTGCGATAACGGCTCCTCGAATTAAGAACGCGGAAGGATCGCCGCCGGGGCTTCTGCCCAGACACTCTACATCCGTGTTTTCAATCAGGCCGATATCCAATAGCCTGCGCCGCATGCTCCCTGTGGATTGCAGCGCGGAAACCACTGCGTGCTGACCGGGGGTTATATCATTCAGGCAAAAATGCTCATTCATAACAATTGCACCTCTCGAATAATTTAGGATAAGGAAACTTTCTGTTATCATGTTATTCCATTCCGCCGAAAAGGTGATGGATTTTCAGAAAATCGGGGGTGCAGTTTATGAATGATTCTGCTGGTTTTTATACAATGAAGGGATATTCTCTCCAAGAAAATGCTCAAATGACGAATGCAATGGAAGATTATCTGGAAATGATCGCAAGGCTGTCGGCTGTATGCAGGCAGGTTCGGGTCAATGACCTTGCGCGAATGCTGCATGTAAAGGCGTCCTCCGTCAGCAAAATGGTACAGCAATTGGCGCAAGGGGGATATTTGCATGCTGAAAAATATGGAGAAATTTTGTTAACGGACAAGGGCAGTCAAATTGGAGAATATCTGCTGTACCGTCATGATGTGTTGCAGCGGTTTTTATGTCGTATCAATCACTCTGACAACGAACTGGAGCAGGTTGAAAAAATTGAGCACTTTTTAGACAAACGCACAATCAAAAATTTAGAGCTGCTCTTACAGCAGCTCTAAAGAAATGTACTCCATATTGACGGACTTTCATCAGCCGTATCCTGTTGTCTATCCGTCTTCGGCCATCCGCCGCAGCAGGGAGGATAAGTGCGGACACAACTCATCGGTCTGCGCCACTCCGGCATTTCAGCCGGGATTTCTTAATTGAACCATTCTATCAGCGCAAGCGCAATCAGCAGGATACCCGAGGCCAAGGACGCATACTTGCCTAAAACTTTGCCCAAAACACACGAACCAAGGTGCGCCCCGGCACGCAGAAACAACAGACTGCATAGGAATGTAAAGATAATGGTCAGAAAGATACTTACACCTGTAATACTTGCGGCAATTCCCGATCCCACATTGTTTAAAATCAGCCCCACCGCAAGGACTACGGCCTCTTTCGTATCCAGTGTCTGATTGTGGTTGAAATCGGATGCCTCTGTGTATTCTTGCAGGTCGCTTGGTTGACCGGATGTGATTCCTGCGGAAGAATCACGGAAGCGGAGCGCATGAATGCTTTTGATGATGTAATAGAAAGCCAGCAACGTAAGGGTCCCGGCGCCAATGTAATTTGGAAATCTGGATGGAAGAAAGACTTGGATCATCTGCCCAATCCGCATGGCTGCAAACGTACAAATGGACGTCATAACAGCGACCAAAAGGTTGGACCGGCGCGGAATTTTAATATTTTGTATGCCAAATGCAACTCCGACAACAAAGTTATCTAAATTAGCAGAAATGCTAAACAGCGCTGCCGCAAGAAGGTGGATCATCACAACATCACTCCAATATACGATTCGTCCCCTTCATCGTATGCCGTCCTACAAAAAGCGTTCAGGACACACGGTTTTCCGTGTGGAGAAATAAGTAGGCCCTGCCGTTCGGGCAGGGCGGGTAAGTTAGCAGTGGGGAACGTGGCGGATGCAGCAAGCGGTGATCTGGGGCGGAATGCTTGCGGTCATGGCGCCGTTGAAATAAATACATACGCAGTCACCACAGGAAAAGTGGCAGGCGTTTCTCGTGTGGACAAGTACTACCTGATCTGTGCTGTGGTCGCAGACCAGCAGGTGACAGGGACAGACTTCGCGAACGGTTGCACACATCGTTGCGCACATGGTTGTATTCATGGTAGTTGCCTCCTAACTAAATGGTGGAACAGTACAGTTTATTCCGAACGGGAAATGAATGTGAGAGATCGATAATATACCATCAGTTTACTCTCTGATAACGATTTACGCACCATTCAGACTGCCTTAGACAGGTGGATGGAAATCACAATGAGACGCTGACCACCGGGCCGCCAATATACAATTTATCCTGACAGCAATGGGAGGCTGACATGTACAAAGCCGGAGACTGGATTCTCAGCGGCCTGATGGGCTGTTTTGTGGGAACGGTGTACTTTTTGATTGAGGTAACTTATAAGACCGTTATCGGGCACCCCGAGGGCATCAGCTGGACGATGCTGCTGCTGGCGCTGGTGATGGGTATCATCATGGAGCGCATGGGTGCAGAACTGCCGTGGCGGTGCCCCATTTGGGCACAAGCCATCCTGTGCGGCGGGACGATCACCGCGGCGGAATTTATTACCGGCTGCATCGTGAACCTGTGGCTTGGATGGGATGTCTGGAATTATTCCGACTTGCCCGGAAATTTTCTGGGGCAGATTTGCCCGCAGTTTGCGGCCCTGTGGTGCATCCTCAGCGGGCCGTGCATCGTCGGGCTGGACTGGATGCGGTACGCCGTCAGAGGCGGCGAGAGGCCGCATTATTATTGGAGATAAAACTGCCCGCCATAGGCGGGTCCGTAAGAAGGAACGATAGAATATGGAAAACAATGCGTTTAGGTCTTTTATCTCATGCAAAGATAGGCACGGGAACAGAAAGCGCCGTATGAAGTCGGATTGAGTCAATTCATTACTCGGTCCGATTCATACGGCGCTGGGCTTGTCCTTACATCAATATCATTTGGAGTTAGTGGGTCTGCAAAAACTCCTGCACATATTTGGAGGCCACCGCTCCATCGGCGGCGGCGGTCACAATCTGCCGCAGAGGCTTGGTGCGCACATCGCCGGCGGCAAAAACGCCGGGAACGCTGGTGCGGGTGGTTTCATCTGCAACAATATAACCCTGCGCATCCAATTCCACCTGATTTTTCACCAATGCTGTGTTGGGATCGCGGCCAATGGCCACAAACAGACCGTCGCAGGAGAGGCTCCTGTGAGTTCCGGTAACCCGATCAGTGAGGGCAAGGCCGGTCAGCTTGCCGTCCGTCAGCAGTTCATCAATCTGCGTATTCCAGATGAACTCCAAATTGTCCGCGTTTTCCAAGGGATCAAGATACGCCTTTTCCGCCCGCAGCGTGTCTCTCCGGTGAATGAGATAGACCTTTTTGCAAATATGGGAAAGCGTTTTCGCATCCTCGGCGGCAGAGTTGCCACCGCCTGCCACCGCCACTGTCTTTCCTTTGAAATACATGCCGTCACAGGTGGCGCAGTAAGCCACGCCGCGCCCCACCAAATCATCCTCGCCCGGCAGTCCCAACTTTTTGGGAACAGCGCCGGTGGCCAGTATAACGGCCCGAGCCAGCACCTCACCATCGGAGGTTACGATTCGTTTGGAGTTCTCCGCCAAGTGCAGCGCCGTCACCTCAGCAAATTCACTGACCGCGCCAAACCGCTCGGCCCCAGCGAGCATTTTCTCCGCCAGATCGAAGCCGTCAATGCCTTCATTAAAACCGGGGTAGTTTTCCACCTGTGTGGTGGTAGCCATCTGCCCACCCGCACTGAGCATCTCCAGTACCAGGGTCGAAAGCCCGGCGCGCGTGCAGTAGAGCGCCGCAGAGTAACCGGCGGGTCCGCCGCCGATGATGACTACATCATACTTTTTTTCCATACTGTTCCCTCCGAAGGCTTTTGATCGTTTTAGATTGCGCCATTTTCCTGAAGCCACGTTTCCAATTGGGCCTGCGAGCCGGGCGCAACCAATTTTTCGCTGTGGCCGCCATTTTGATAAACGTACAGGGTGGGAATGGTGGAGGCGTCCAGCTTCTGCGCAAGCTCCGGCTGCTCGTCAATATTGATCTTGCCGATGGTCAGTTTGTCGCCCAGCTTATCTGCCAGACGGTCCAGCGCGGGAGAAAGACGGCGGCAGTATACGCACCAAGGCGCCCACAGTTCCACCAGTACAGGGTTGTTGACATTTTCCACTTCCTGCGCGAAATTTTCTTTGGTAATTGTTTTAATCATAAGAGTACCTCATTTCTTTTTTTATATCGTTTGCACTGCTTTTGAAAACGGACGTTTTCGAGGGGAAAGACAGTTCAGCTTATCCGGCAGCCATCTTTGGAAAAACCCGCTTACATGACGATTCCGCCGTCCACATGAAGGATGGTTCCCGTGGTGAAACTTGCCTCGTCCGAAGCAAGATAGACATATGCGCCGGCCAACTCCTTCGGCTCTCCGGCGCGGCCCAGCGGCGTGATCTGCTTCAATCCGGAAAGCATCTGCTCGTTTACCGAGTTTTTCATCATATCGGTGGCGACAACGCCGGGAGCCACCGCGTTGACGCGGACGCCGTATGCGCCCAGTTCCTTGGCGCAGGATTTGGTGAGGCCGTTGATGCCGAACTTTGAGGAGGAATAGGCGCTCTGCATTTTTCCGCCGTAGGTACCAACCATGGAGCTGGTATTAATGATGCTGCCTCCGCGCTGCCGCATGATTTTGGCGACCTCACGGGTGCATTTGAACGGGCCGGAGAGATTGATGCGGATCACGCTGTCAAAGTCCTCGTCGGTCATATCGAAAAGCTGCTTGGCGCTGGTTACGCCGGCGTTGTTTACCAACACGTCAATATATCCCCATTTGTCCACAACCCGCGACACCATGTCGCTGATCGCGCCGCTGTCCGTCACATCCACGCCCACGGGAAGAATTTCTGCGTTGGGATAGGTCTGCAACAGCTTGGCCGCGGCGGATTCCGCCGATTCCTGCCTGCTGCCGCATAGAGCGATTTTCGCGCCCTCCCGGACAAATGCCTCCGCAACGGAAAAACCGATTCCGCGGGAAGCACCGGTTATAACGGCCACTTTATTTTCAAGTCTCATGATTTGCGATTCCTTTCAGTTCTTCTGTTTTAGGATTCAGGACAGATTTGCGAAAAGATCGTTGAATGCCTCGCTCATGGTCGGGTGGGTGTAGATGGCGTCCCGCAAAACGGTGTAGGGCAGTTTTGCGTCCATGGCGATTTTTACGGTGTTAATCATTTCATGCGAATCCGCGCAAAACAGATGCGCGCCTAGAATCAGCCCGGTATTTGCATCCACAACGGCTTTCAGCAGGCCCTCCGGCTGACGCAGCACCTTTGCTTTCGGAATTGCCATCGCGGGCAGCTTTGCGATTTTAACGGAATATCCCGCTTTTACTGCTTCCGCTTCGCTCATGCCCACACGGGAAAAGGGAGGATCCAGAAATACGCTGTAAGGTACGGAGCCGCGATTTTCTGTCGTTCTTGCGCCGTCCCCAAGAAGCTGGGAGCGGACAATTCGGCTGTCGTCCAGCGAGATATAGGTGAACTGCAATCCGCCCGCCACGTCTCCCATTGCCCAGATATTCGGCGCGGAAGTGCAAAGGTGTTCATCGGTTTTCACTGCACCGCGCTCGGTCAGTTCTACGCCGGCCGCCGCCAGATTAAGTCCCTGTACGTTGGGGCGGCGCCCGGTGGCAACCAAAACGGCGTCGGCGGATAGCTGCTTTTGCCCTTCTGCTGTTTCAAGGGTCAATACGGCGCCGTCGGGACGATCCTGCACGCTCTTCGTCTTGGTATTCCGTAAAACAGCAATTCCGCGGCTTTCAAGACTCTCTAATACCTTCACGGAAACTTCCGCATCCTCACGCGGCAAAAACACGTCGCCATCTTGCAGAATCGTGACCTCCGAGCCGAAATTCCGAAAGAATGAGGCGAATTCAAGCCCGATATACCCGCCGCCGATGATAACCAGATGGCGCGGCAGTGATTCCAGCGCCAACAGCTGTTCGCTGATATAGGCGAACCGGCTCTCTTTTAAGCCGTCGATTGGTGGGATAAACGGTCTTGCGCCGGTGTTGATGAAGATTTGTTGGGCTTGTACCTCCTCGGTGTCTCCATTGGAAAGACGGACGGACACATGTGTGGAATCCGTAAAGGATGCGGTTCCAACCAAAACCTCCACGCCCGCGCTTACCGCCTTATCATAATTTTTCTGACGGAGCGCAGCGGTCAGCTTCGCCTTTTCCTCGACCGCCTGACGATAGCGCGCCGCCCTGTCTTCAAAATTACCGCCCTGCGCCTTGGACAAACGGGAACTGAACTCCATGGCTTTCGTGGGAATGCACGCCACATTGATGCATGTACCGCCGAACATCTTTTCGGACGCTTCCACAAGAAGAACGCTTTCCCCGGCAGAGGCCAGCGCACCCGCCAGCGTTTTGCCGCCTTTGCCAAAGCCGATGATGAGATTCTTTACTGTTTTCATAAGGATGCTCCTTCTTTATTTTTTGGCGTTTTTTACGCCGAATAATTCATGGTCAAGGTCAGAGATTGTAATTTCCTTCAGGCGGGACTGACAGCGCGTATTCAGATCATCAAAAACTTCGTCCATCAGTGACCCCATACCCGAGGCTATCAGACACTCCATATCGGTGTTTCCACTGCGCCAGCCGGGTTCGACAAACGTAATCTCCAACGCAGCCGCAATATCCGCCAAGGTGATTTGCTCCGGCTTCCCGGTAAAGCGATAGCCGCCTTTCGGCCCGCTGTCCACCGCATCCAGCAGGCCGCTTTTTCGGAGCTTGGCTAAAACCCTTCTTATCCGAGCGGGATGTGTACAGATATTTTCAGAAAGCTGCTCACTGGAGCAGATTTCTTTTTTATGATTCAGGTAAACCACTGCGTGAACAGCCACGCAAAAATCACTGTTCATAGTCTGCCACCTCTTTCATCCGTTTATTTTCTGATTTGAAGCCTAAATTATACTGTTACTGATTCTGTAACAGATTATGGTGTAACTATATCAGTTACACATTGACTTGTCAAGAGGTTTTTAAAGAAAACTTTTCCAAGATAATTAAAAAGTACAGTCCGCGCCGGGGCTGAATGGCGCGGACTGCAATGGCATCATTATGCAAGATTTGTTCTTATGCTGGGGGCATACATGCGACGATTGAATTTACTCAGGATCGGAAGCGGGATGCTTCCGATCCTGTTATTCACCGATTTGAATCAAGCGGGAATTGTGCGTGCATTTCTGAAGACGATGGGAGATGGACAATACGGTTCGCCCTTTACACGCCCCATCCAAGGCCCGTAAGACCAACTGCTCGGTTGTGCTGTCTAAGTTTGCGGTGATCTCATCCAACAGAAGAATCTTCGGCTGTGCCACAATGGCTCTTGCAATGGAGAGAAGCTGAAACTGTCCCTGTGAAAAGGCAGTCTTCTCTATGCGCGTGCTGTAACCCTGCTCCAGTTCCAAAATGGTTTCATGCAGTCCCACCAGTTTGGCTGCGTCCTCAATCTGCTCCTGCCGGATGGAAGTGTCAAACAGAGAGATTTGCTCTGCCACAGTTCCTGATACGGGGTGAAAAGACTGCTCCACATACCCAAATAATTTTCGCTTCTGTGCATCTGGAATTTGGGCAGCGTCTGCGCCGTTCACTGCAATACGCCCTTTTTGCGGAGCATACAGACCCAGCAGCAGTTTAAACAGGGTGCTTTTTCCTGCCCCCGTCCTGCCCACGAATGTGACGATTTCCCCTTGCTGCACAGAAAATGTCAAGTCCCGCAGAACGGGCGTTTTCTCGTCATAGCTAAAATCCACCTGCGAAAAGCGGATCACAGGTTCACCGTTGTTAGCGACTGGTTCCGGGCGCTGCGCGGCTTCCGGTACGGTTCGCTCTGGTTCACGCAGAAACTCGTTGATTCGCTTCACGCCCGCCACGGCAGACTGGATGTTCTGAATCTCCATGCCAATACTCTCCAGAGGCTCAAAGACCTTGCCCACATAGGCGATGATGGCAACTGCCGTGCCCACGGAAATGCCAAAAAACTGCTGCATTTCGCCCCCAAGAGCCGCAAAAATCATCATGACGGCAATCACACAGGAGCTGACAAAAATCACAATCGGCGAATAGATGGAATCATACAGGTTGGATTTGTCCAGCGCGCGATAGCTTTCCTCAATATAAGAATCGTATTTTTCTTCCATATATTTCTGGCGAAACAGCGTATGAACGGTGCGGATGTTGCGGATGGTTTCCGGAACGTGGTTGTTCACCTTGCTGACAGCGATTCGGTTTTCAACCTGCGCCTTCAGCATTCGCTTTTGAAACAGCCGCGTCATAGCGAACAGCGCCGGCGTCACCAAAAGCATCAGCATACCCAGCCCGGTACTTTTATAAAAGATGACCATGAGAATACTCAGAACCTTAAATCCGTCCGCAGCCATGCTGATGATACCGTTGGTAAAAAGAGAATCCACCACGTCCACATCGTTCACAAAGCGAGAAGCGATTTTGGCGGGTGCATGGTGCGTAAAATAGGCTGCGGGCAGACGTTCCAGCTTGGCGCAAAGCGCACTGCGCAGGCCGTGGGTCATTTTTTGGCCGAACACCGTAATCATCACATTCTGCCCGGATTCCAGCAAGCCGGAAAGCACCAAGATACCAAAATAAGCAAGGGGAAGGGGAGGGGCAACAGCCTGCTGCGCGGTGAGCCGGTTCACGATTTGCTCCAGAACAAGAGGAGGAAACAGAGCGGCTGTCACGCAGGCGGCGATGAGGACAACGGTCAGAAGCGACAGCGCCTTGTATCGACGGACCGTTTTACGAAAAACAACGCCGAGTCCGTTAGGGTTCCCCATGGTGTACACCTCCCTCTGTCTGCGCGCGAAAGAGTTTTTCATAGGTGACATTTTGCTGTATGAGCGCCGAGTGCGTGGAAAATACCCCCGTGCCGTTTTCTAAAAAGAGCACATGATCCAGCTGGGGAAACAGCTGCAAGCGGTGAGAAATTAAAAGGATGATACGGTCTGCTGCCAAAAGGCGCAGATTTGCAAAAATATCCCGTTCGGTTTTCTGATCCACGGCGGAAAAGGGATCGTCCAAAATCAGGATTTGTTTCGCATTGAAGCAAGTGCGGGCCAGAGCAAGCCGTGCCTGCTGTCCGCCTGACAGGCGAACACCACCGCTGCCAACTGAAGTTGCAGAGCCTTGCGGCATCTTTTCAATTTCGTCTGCCAGACATACCGTCTGCAAGCAGGAGGTAAGTTCTCCTTTTGCGCCTAAACGGATATTTTCTTCAATGCTCTCGGTCATCAGCTCCGGTTCATGCCCCAGATAGGACACCAGCCTGCTGCGCTCGTACAGGTTCAGCGTGCGCAGTTCCCGCTGGCCCACTTGAATGCTGCCCTCATAGGGCAGTTCACCCAGCAGTGCCTTGCCCAGCATGGATTTCCCGCTGGCAATTGCCCCGGTCACGCCGATGATTTGCCCCGGCTGCACAGAAAAAGAGAGATCGCGCAGCACTGGCGGCCCGCTTTGCCAGCGCAGGGACAGATTTGCTGCTTTCAGACGGACAGGAAGGGAAAAGTCAAGATCGGACACGGTGGACGGCTTGACATATTCTTTCATGAGCGGCTTAATTCTTGCCCAAGAAACCTGTGCCTTTTGCACGGAATTAAATAGCTTTGCGGCCTTTGACGATTTGAGCGCCATTTTAGAAAAACAGGATAAGAAGGTGGTGAAAGCCGCAATACCCCAGTTGTTCCAGCCTGTTCCAATCACGTTTTTTCCGCCCAGATACAGAATGAACAGCACTCCGGACATAGAAATCATGTGATAGAGCGGCTGCATGGTGTTTTCCCAAAAGTTTGCTGCCACCGCACATTTTTCGTAGTCACGCAGAGATTCCTCATAAGCGGCGTCTCTATTTTCATCGCAGCCATAAATGCGATAGGTAACCGCGTTGGAGACTCTATCCATGGTCGCATCGTTCAACCGTCCCGCACTTTTTTTGTAGGCCCCGTTATATTCTGTCACCCGGTGCTTCAAGCGCCCCGCAATCAAATAAGCCATGGGGGTAAACGCGCATGAAATCAGCGCCAGACGCCAGTCATAATAAAGCAGCATGGCGAGGTAAGCGATCAGCACCACGCCGGTATCAAATACTTCGGTGGTAAACTTCCGCATCCCCTCCACGCAGGCGTCCACATCGGACACGGCCTTCGTCATAACCGTCCCGACGCTTTCCTGTTCCAGCGCCTCTTTGCTCATGTTTACGAGGCTGTTGTAGAGCATATGACGCATATTGCGGCTCGTATTATTTGCAAATCGGCGCACAAAAAAGCGCTTAACACAGCGCAGGACCTGCACCGCCAAAATGACGATCAGATAGACCGCGGCCAGCGACAGCATGGCGGAAAGCGTTTCGCTGCCGCCCATAATGTCAAAAAGGCATTGCGCCAAGCGCCCTTCAAAATACGGCCCCGCAATCATTCCAACATTGTAGAGAATTCCGGAAACGGTGACCAGCGTGAGGGACCAACGCTCCAATTGAAAGTAGGACAGCACATGGTCAGGATGGGAAACTTTTTCAACTTTGTGATGGGCGTGATGGGCGCTGCTCATTTTTCTGCGCTCCCCTCTAAAAATCGGCGGGTTAGATTTGGGAAGTCCGCCTTACTCTCCGCCTTGGAACGGACATAAAGAATATTTAGCAGCCTGCAAAAATCGGCATTTTCCTGCGGCGAAAAGGCCTCCTGTAAAAATTCATAGTAAAGTATCTCGACGGATGCCTTGGAATTTTTGAGCCGGTTTGCTTTTTCAGTGGCATAGAGCAGCTGACTGCGTCCGTCGGCGGGATTTGTCTTTCTGACGAGATAGCCTTTTGCCTCCAGATTCGCTGCACGGCGCGCAGCGGCTCCCTTGTCCAAAGAGAGGATATCCCGAATGGAAGCCTGTGTGATTCCGGGGTTTTTACGAATAACATGAATAAAGTCGTATTCCGCAGTTCCAATACCGTCCAGCTTCAGCATACGAGCGGTAAATTTATTAACTTCACGGGCAATTTTCGTGATTTGACGTTTTGTGGTGTCCATAACAGTACCCCTAATATAAAAGATGTAATGTCAACTAGATATATGATATTACATCTTTCTTTGTCCGTCAATGGAAATGAAGATCTGCCTGAAGAAATGCGGCGCATTTGAGCAAAGCTGCGGAAAGAATAGCCTGATCGTATTGGCATAACTTGCAAATGAAATTCCTTGACTTCACTTAACACAAAGCCAAGAAATTTTTTGTTGGAACAGATGGAGCAGGGGATGGACGTAACAAGTTAAGTCCGCTTTTTGATGTGGTATCTTCAGCGGATTGATGATTGCGAAAAAATCACATTATAAAGGAAGAACGGGTCCGCCTATCACGGCGGGCCCGTTTACATTCAAATCTGAATACCCAGCTTTTCAGCAATCTCTTCTGCGGTCCATCCCGCTTCTTTTACCCTGCCCATCACAGCTCTCATAGTAACAGGGTGCAGGAGCTTCTGCTTCTGCGCTTCCAGCGCCTTAATTTCCGTGTTTTTCTTCGCAATTTTTGCATCAATCATGGTGATGCGGTCCGCTGCGGTTTTTGCAGCCATTCAGGTCCACAACCTTTCTGTAAAAGATAGAACCACTATACAACCAGATGTATTTCTGCGTCAATGCGGATTCTGTCGAACGATTTTAATTTAAAAATATTTTGCATGATAACTTTAAACCAACTGCTTTCCCAACAGTTGCCCCGGCGCCGTTCAGAATAAGTTTGGTAATGTCAAGAAGACTGCGGATCGCATTTTTCAGAAGAATGATAGGCTCCTTTGACTTCCTCTGAAGCAAAGCACCGCACTGTAATCTGCGCCACATATTCGTCTATGGAGGAGATTACCATCTCATTAATCCCCTCCTCGTAAGCATAGCCGGTCAGCGTCAAACGATGCTCTTCTGCATAGGCAAGCAGCCGCTCATATGTGGCGGGGATTTGCGACCAATCCCCTTTGCAGAATGTGCGCAGATACGATCCCTTGGGTTTCCGGAATAATCCCTTTTTGTTGACTGGATTGGCAATCTGGGTAAAGAAGTAGGCATAGGCATCGAAATTCCCCTGTAAAAGCTGCGCGGTATCAATCATGCTTCCATAACGACTATTCAACAGCTGCCCCGCAGGCGCAGCCACCATCTGCTCAAATAAAATCTTGAAATCGTCGCTGCCGAAATCTCCGTTCATTGGATCGCTCAAAAGTAGGTATTCCGTTTCGCAGTCTATCATGGTAATGGCGTCAAAATCAGCTTGCTCACATAGGTTAAGCTGGGCTTCCTTTACTTTCAGCATCTGACGGATCTTCCTGAGGTGACGAATCTGCTCATGAATCGAATGCTGCTTGTCCTGCAGAATCCTGCGGAAGTTTTCCGGCGTCCGTTCCGCATAATACGCTTTGATTTCTTCAATGCTCATGCCAAGTTCCCGAAAAGCCAGAATCATTTCAAATTCCGGACTTTGCTGATAAGAGTAATACCGGTATTCGTTTTCTCCCTTGCGATTTGGCTGGAACAGCCCGATTTCATCGTAATAATGCAGCGTGCGTTTATTGACGTGATGGAGTTTTGCAAATTCCCCGGCAGTAAAATATTGGTCTTTCATAAACTCATTTCTCCCTATTGACAATACAGCTGCTGTATAGTCTATCATGTCCTTTGTCCAATCGCAAGTAACGCTATGGAGGTACCCGCCACATGAATGAAACAATTTATCATAAACCGCTTAATTTTAAAAATTTATTGGTATTTGTCATCCCCACCATGCTGATGACGGTTATCCAATCCCTTTATTCCATGATAGACGGGGTCTTTATTTCCAACTTGATCGGAACAGATGCGCTCTCCGCCCTGACGCTGATTGCGCCCTTTTTCAGCATTCTGATGGCCATTGCCGCTATGCTTGCCTCCGGTGGCAGCGCCGTGGTGATGAAGAAGATGGGCGAGGGAAAGGAGCAGGAAGCAAAAGAGGACTTTACAATGCTGATCCTTGTCAACATTCTGATTGGCATTGTGTTGACACTGGGAGGGACTGCATTTGTCTCTCAACTCAGCGGCTCATTCGGTGCGTCGCCGGTGGTGACTGCTTACTGCCAAAGCTATCTGTCCACCTACATTGCTTTTATCGTCCCGGAGCTTCTGTTTTCCAATGTCCTGATGTATGTCATTGCAGCAGGCGGCTCCAAGCTGGCCATGGCAAGCTCTTTGTTTGGCGGCGTGTTTAACATCGCATTTGACTTTATATTCATCAAGCTATTTGGCTTTGGCATGATGGGAGCCGCTCTGGCCAGCGGTCTGGGTATGATGATTCCCTGCCTGATTATTATGGCTTATTTTTTTAATAAAAAGCGGATGCTCCACTTTGTGCGCCCCAAATTCAGAGGCTGCGTGCTCACCAGAACCTTGTCCAATGGCGTTTCAGAGTTTTTTTCCAATCTGGTGAGCGGCGTTGTCATGCTGCTGTTTAATCGCTCCATGCTGCACTATGCAGGGGAGAACGGCGTGGCCGCCAGCACCATTATCTTTTATGTGTTCAGCTTTATGAACGCGGTCTACATGGGTTATATGCTGGGAACCTCCCCCATGTTCAGCTATTTTTACGGAGAGCAAAACCGGGAGAAGCTGAGAAAGTTGAAGGCCCTCAGTTTGAAGCTGATTGGTGCGTTGGGAATTGCAACGACGATTCTGACCGTGCTGAGTTCCCGGCAGTTGATCGGCATTTTTACAGGCCCGGATAACCCGGCCTATGCCATGGCTCTGCATGGAAACCGGTTGTTTTCGGCGGCCTTGCTGATTGCGGGCTTCAATACTTTTTCCAGCGCACTCTTTACCGCATTGGGAAATGGATTGATCTCGGCGGTTATTTCCTTTTCCCGAACCTTCGTATTCCTTGCGGGCTGTATTTTGATTCTCCCGGTCTTCCTTGGAATAGACGGCTTGTGGCTCTCCGTTCCCATAGCTGAGTGCATGGCGCTGGTGTTGTCGGTATGCTTCGTAAAAAAGTATGAGACAAAGTATGGCTATTGACGAGGGAGAGAACAGCGGATCAAAGCGTTTTCGTCTACAATGATTTTCGTGGAATGTGACAGCGCTTTTAGTGATTCGATTGCAACAAAAATCACGCGAGCATAAAGAGACTGTGTATACAGGTGATCGCTGCACAATTTTAATTAGCGAGCTGTTTTGTATACTTGACCATCAATCCGACGACCGCCACAGCCACAACGGCCTCGGTAATAGGCATCGCATACCACAAGGCGTTTGCGCCGGCAACCACCGGCAGCGTCAAAATCAAACTGCCGCTGATGAGCAAACCTCTGGCAACAGAAACCGCGAAGGAAGGAACCGGCTTCATCAGGGCCTGAAAATAATAGGTGGAAAAAATGTTGAGGGGGAGAAGCAGAAACGAAATGCCGTAGCTTCTCAGAATAAACGGCGCAATGCGGAGAATTTCGGCACTCGGCGTCATAAACACGCGGACAAAGCCATTGGGGATGGCGCAAATCAAGGCTGTCCATGTCAGGCTGAAAAAGCACACGGCGTAAAGCGCGTATTTGAGCGTCTCCTTAATGCGCGTCCAGCTTTCTGCGCCATAGTTAATGGAGATGATGGGCTGCGCCGCCTGCCCCACGCTGTATGCGCAGCACTGCACCACGGTGCTGATCATGACAATGATTCCGTAGACCGCCAGTGCGTCCGTTCCAAGATACCGGACAATCTGACGATTGAACAGCATCGTGAGGATGCCCATAGCCGCGTCGATAAAAAAGGTCGAGATGCCGGTGACTGTAATTCGCTTCAGCTGTCCCACAATTCCGTGGGGCTTCACCAGCTTCAGCGTATTTTTACGGGTGAAAAAGTGGGTCAGCATCACCAGCACGGAGATCAGCGCGCCGATGGCCGTGGCCAGACCCGCGCCAAAAATCCCCATATCCAGCGTGAACACAAAAAAGAAATCGCCGAACACGTTGAAAATGCCGCCGGACAGCACCGCCACCGTCGCCAGCGCAGGGGCGTTGTCATTGCGCAGGAACGCGGTGAACAGCTGATTGAACAAAAACAGAGGTACGATAAATTTAATCGGAAAAAGATATTCTTTTGCCAAGGGCAGCAGGGTTTCTTCTGCGCCAAAAAGCTGAAGAAGCTGGGTGTCGAAAAGGGCAACAACCCCCCAGCTTATCACAGCCAGCACAATCGTGCCGATCAGCGCGGAAGTAAACCACTCGTTTTTCTGCTGTTCGTCTCCGCGCCCCTTTGCCGCGCCCAGAAGCACAGACCCGCCAATCCCCATGAGAAGGCCAAGACTGTAAACAATGTTCCAAATGGGCGACACAATCGCCAGCGCGGCCGTCCCGGCTGGCCCTTGATACTGTCCCACCACAGCCATATCCACGGTGCTGTAAATAGAGCTGATAAGTGCGCTGCCAAAAGCCGCGCTCAAATAGTTAAAGTAAACTTTTTTGACGTTACCGTATAATAAGTCCATTTTCTTTTCCTCCCAAAAACAAAAAGCCGGATAAAGGAACAGGCGTTTCAACCTGTCACCTTATCCGGCTTGCCATTTCTAAACGAATGACACACCCTCCGAGTGAGCGATTGGAGTGTACCACAAAAAGAATCTTCTGTCAATCTCCGAGTGGAATTGGCGTGAATATCAATAGAAGGGAGGCGGGGCTTTGGGACGGCACAGACCAAGATTAGCGCCAAGAAAAAGAATGGCTCTGCGCACCTGCTTCAAAATGATACTTCACGATGCCTAAATCCACTTTGGAGTAAAATCCGCCCAAGGACTTCGCTAGGACTGCCTCGTCATCTACATAGGTTATAAGAAACTTTTGCTGATTTGTTGCCGTGGGAGCAAGCATGGCCGCGTCCATGCCTTGTTTGAACCATTCCGGCATATTGCCGTTCACAGAGCAAAGAGACTCCATAGGCTTAGAAGAATGTGACACGCCCTGCGTTGCGCCATAGCCCAGAGAAAGGACACAGACCAGCTTCTCCCCTTGGTTGATTGAGCAGCTTTTCTTGGTAATTCCTTTGGAAAAAGTCAAGGCCACCCAGCAAGTGTTCAACCCCAGCATCTGCGCTTTCAGGGCGATACGCTCACCGTAATATCCCAGCTTTTCCTCAAGATCACCGCCCTTTTTACCGATGAGCGCAATATAATTTTGTACACCCGAAAATTTGCCGTAATGCGCCATCATGCCGTCAAAGGCTTTGGGTTCGTTGGTAATCAGCTGGATTTGAAGGCCGCCTTCGTGATTGCAAGCGTCAATTTCTGCCTGCAGCTGTGATACAACTTGTTCAGGAATGGGCTTATTGAGATAGCTGCGCACCGAGTGTCGTGTTTTGATTGCATCAAAAATTTCCATTGAAAGTCCTCCTGTTACTATATATTTGGTTGATGACATGGCCACCAGCCGTGCCGTTTCTGTCTATCGTTTCATAGCTTGTTTGTTTACTTCCGAATCGTGGCTTGGGAAAACGCCCGGGCGGCTTTCTATTTTCGGCGATTTTCCGTGTACGTTCTGGGCCGAAATGGGAGTTTTATTCATTTTTACCGCTCCGATCAGGCAAACGCGCCATAATTTTTTGAATGTGTCCTAACATTCCAATCAGATTTTGCAGGGCAATCATATCCGCATCGAAATAGTAATAATTGCGTGTGCCTTCGCGGCGCATTTTCAATAAGCCTGCATCCTTGAGAATTTGCAAGTGATGAGAAATCGCGGGACGGGACAGGCTGGACAGCGCCGCAATTTCACCCACGCGCATTCCGCCGCACCGGACTTCTCCGCTGTGGTTAGACGCAAGCATCCGGATAATAATATGCTGTCTCGCTTCATCACCGATGGCAGACAATATTTTTTGGCAGCCCTTAAACTCCGGTAAAAGAGTCAAAATCTCGCTTTGGTCAATCATAGCGCACCTTCTTCTGTTTATCGGTTTGAACCATTATACCATATGCCTTTAGAAATAGATCAATGGTAAAGAAAATCGAGACGAACCCGCCGTTTTTGCATAGCAGGGTTCGCCGTCTTGGTGCAGGGATAGGCTGGACGATTGTGAAAATATGACGGTAATATAAAACGTGGGCAACCCCGCCCTGATCGGCGAGATTGCCCACGCTTTTGTGGCAATGCGGATTCTTTTGCAGTGAACAGCGGATCATGCCCGGAAATAGCTCCTTTATTTGGGGGTCTTCCGGTTCAGCTTCTCCGCTAAAGCGGCTGTGCGTGTGCGGTAATCGTCCAGCTCGGTCACAATTCCCATGAAAGAGGAAACCATATCGAGAGATGCGCGCAGCGTGCTCTGCTCACTTTGATAAATCGCACGTTTTGTAAGGCGCATCGCCTGCTGCGGCGCTTTCAGAATCTTACCCAGATAGGCTTCCACATAATCGTCCAGCTGGTCGTCCGGAACGGCGAGAGTGACAAGGCCGATTCGCTCCGCCTCCGTTCCGTTCAGTACCTTGGCAGTCCAGAACATGTCCAACGCCTTATCACGCCCTACCAGACGGGGCAGAAAATAAGCGCCCCCGTCTCCGGGAACGATTCCGGCGTTGAAATAGCTCTCCGACATGGTGGCGCTCTCCGCAGCGATGCGAACGTCGCACATCAGCGCCATATCCAAACCGGCGCCCACGGCGGGGCCGTGGATTTTGGCGATCACCGGCTTGTCGATCTCTTCCAGAATCAGCGGAATCCGCTGAATGCCCGTCCACAGGGAGTTCTTTCGTGCAAGGGCGGTGGAGGTGATATCTTCGTGGCTTTCAAAAAAGCCGTCGCCTGCGGCCATGGCTTTCACGTCGCCTCCTGCGCAAAACGCCTTGCCGTTTCCGGAAAGGAGTACGGCGTAAATGTCGTCGCGATCCCGGATATCCTCAAGCGCGGCAGTCCAAAGGTGAATCATCTCTTCACTAAAGCAGTTCAAATGCTCGGGGCGGTTCAGAGTGATGTAGGCCGCGTGGCCTTTTACTTCATAAATTAGATCTGGCATAGTTCCTCCATACTTAGACAGGCATCCCGCAAGACGCCGTATTTTTAGACATGCGCCTTTGTAGAACAGCACGTTGTCAACTCATTATAGGAACCGATTCAGGAAGTGTCAACCTTACAAAGGGCCGTGCCTGCGCGGCAAAAAGAACTGTAACAGATTTTTAACGGCGCGCGCAAAAGGAATCAGATCAGCTTAGTGGTCCAATCCTCTACATTCCAGATCTGGGTCACCAGATCGGAATAGAACTCCGGTTCGTGACTCACCAGCAGCAGTGTGCCCTTGTAATTCCGAATGGCGGTGCGCAGCGCCTCCTTGGCCTCAACATCCAGATGATTGGTGGGTTCGTCCAGCACCAGCAGATTCATGGGGCGCAGCATCAGTTTGCAAAGACGCACTTTGGCGTTTTCTCCGCCGGAAAGAACCCGCATCTGGGTGGTGATATGCTCGGTAGTCAGGCCGCATTTTGCCAGCGCGCTCCGGACTTCTCCGTTGCTCATGCCGGGAAACTCGTTCCAGATTTCTTCCAGAGCGGTATGGTCGTTGCCGCGTTCCTCCTGCTCGAAATATCCCACCTCTGCAAACTGATCCAGCTCCACGGCGCCGGAAACCGGCGGGATCAGGCCCAGCAGGGTTTTCAGAAGCGTGGATTTGCCCAGCCCGTTCACGCCGCGGATGGCAATTTTCTGGTTGCGCTCCACGATGATGCTTACCGGGCGGGTCAGGGGTTCGCCATAGCCCAGAACCAGATTCTTTGCCGTGACGACCTCCCGGCTGGGGGTGCGGGCGGGGGAGAAGGAGAACGTCGGCTTTGGCTTCTCACGGTCCAGTTCAATAATCTCCATTTTATCCAGCCGCTTCTGGCGGCTGCGGGCCAAGGTGGCGGTGGCAGCCCGGGCCTTGTTCCGGGCCACAAAATCCTCCAACTGGGCAATCTCCTTCTGCTGCTTTTCATAGGCTTGCTCCAGCTGACGCTTTTTTACCTCGTAAAGCTCCTGAAATTGCTCATAATTGCCGGAATAGCGGGTTAGAACGGTATTTTCCACATGATAGATCACATTTACCACGTCATTGAGAAAAGGAACGTCATGGGAGACGAGAATGAACGCATTTTCATAGTTTTGCAAAAAGCGCTTCAGCCAAGCAATGTGATTTTCATCCAAAAAGTTGGTTGGCTCGTCTAAAATCAGGATCATGGGATTTTCCAGCAGCAGCTTGGTCAGCAGCACCTTGGCCCGCTGTCCGCCGGACAGCTCGCTGACATCCCGATCCAAGCCGATGTCGCCCAGACCCAGTCCGCCTGCGTACTCCTCGATCCGGGAATCCAGCACGTAGAAGCCGGAACGCTCCAAAATTTCCTGAATTTCGCCCACATCCGCCATCAGCTTCTCCAGCTCCGTGCCCGCGCAGTCTCCCATGCGGTCATACTGCGAAAGCATCTCCTGTTCCAGCGCGTACATGGGCGCGAAAGCGCCGCGCAGAATATCGCGGATGGTTTTCCCTTTTTCCAGCACGCTGAACTGATCCAGATAGCCGGTGGTGATGTGGCTGCACCACTCCACAGTGCCCTCGTCGGGACTGCGCTTACCGGTGATAATGTCCAAAAAGGTGGTTTTCCCTTCGCCGTTGGCGCCCACGAGGCCCACATGCTCTCCCTTCAGCAGGCGGAAAGAGGCGTCCTTCAAAATTTGGCGGGCGCCAAAGCCGTGGGTAACGTGACTGACGGTTAGAATGCTCATTGGGTTCTCCTTGGTAAAAAAACTCCGCCGGAAAGGCGGGATTGTGTCTGGAATCACAATCAGAGCCTGTGAAATTCCAGACTGTGCGGCTGGATCAGCCGCCGACTTCAATTAAAACGCCGGCACACAACGTATGCGGATGTCCGTTTTTAATCATAGTTTTATTCATGATACCACAGATCGGGGAAAATTCATATGGCTAATGCGGATGATTTGAGTCCTTTGGGATAATCTATTGATTACAACGCTCTGGTGATCCAAGACCCCTGCGAGGACAGTTTCAAGGAAATTAAAATAGCGGCATGGAAATTTCTCAACAGATCAAAGATTCAAATCCTTACCCGGATTAAAAAGAAATCCTTCCACCGCAATGGCCGGGGGGATTTCTTTTTCTGTGTTTACGCTCCTGCAAAACCTGCGCGTTCCTTTTGTTGAGGCTATGAAAAATGAAACCTTTCAATCCTGTGACTCGTCATCCATATAAAACAAAAATGACTTACAGGATTGCGCTTTGTCACCAAATTGAGAGGATTTTTCCCGGAAGAACCGTAAAATAGAAATAAAATAAGAAACAGAAAGAAGTTAAGTAATGTCACGAAGATCAATATGGGTGGCGCGAATCCTTTTAAGTATCGTTCTTGTAACAGCCGCGCTTCTGATTCATTTGCAAGGGAATTCTCATAGCATGTATGAGCCGGTTGAAATGCCGGAAGTGGAGGGGACTGTGCCTGTTTCCTTGGAAACGCCTCGAGACACCGATGCTTTTACAGCAGAGGCACCAACCGACGCCAAGTTAACAGAACCCGAACCGGTAAAGCATGAGCCGGTTTCCTACGACGGCCGCCAACTGCCGATTCTAATGTACCATCATGTGGTGCGGGAGGGAGAAACCTGCAATGAGATGACGGTTACCGACACACGCCTCAATGCGGATTTACAATGGCTCACGGAGAACGGGTATCATACGATTCTGCCCCGGGAGTTGGCAGAAGGAAAAGCTCTGCCGGACAAGCCGATTCTCATCACCTTTGACGATGGCTACCGCAGCAACTACGAACTGGCGTATCCTTTGCTGCAAAAATATCAGGCGAAAGCAGTTATCTCCATTATGGTCTATATGCAGGATGTCTGCGCATCGTCCTTCCTCAGCTGGGACATGTGTCGGGAAATGGAGGATTCCGGTCTGGTGGAGATTGGCTCTCACACGTATCTCCTGCATAATCTGGATGACCGCAACGGCAATTTTACGCCTCATGGAATCAACGGCATCCAACGAAAGCCTGATGAATCCGACGACAACTTTCAAACGCGTGTTTTGGACGACATCAAAAAAAGTCAAGATCGAATTGAAGAAAAATTGCAGAGGAAGGTGACTTTCTTTGCCTATCCTTACGGCATTGTGGAGCCGGACGCCCAGCCGCTGGTTGACTCGTTGTTCCCAGTGACGGTTGTGACGAAAAAGGGGACGGCGGATTTGACGCACGGTCTGCAAAATCTGCCTCGCTGGACGGTGACGATGAAAACCAAGCTCAGCCGCATCTTGTCAGACTGACGCGGCTGAGCCGACGGGAGAAGGACGGTGTTGATGCAAAATTCTGAAAGGCCAAAGAAGCGGTCTGCCGCGCGGCTCCGAGCAGGAAAGCTGTATTACGGGGCATTGCGCCGTCTGCTTTGGATCAAAATGCGAAATTCGTTTGCCTCTGCGAGACAAGAACAATTACTGCCATACACCTGCTTTGCACATCAAACGGTTCTTTTGCGAAAACTGAAAGACGTTGACATGTGGATGCAGGAGAATAAAATTGTCAATCTGAAAATTGCCGCCCGGCGCGTCAACGGGATTCTGCTTCGGCCGGGAGAAATTTTCAGTTATTGGAAACTGATTGGCAGGCCGTCCAGAGGAAAAGGCTATTTGCCCGGTATGATTCTCAGAAACGGCTCCTTTCAAGGCGGAATCGGCGGTGGGCTCTGTCAGCTTTCCAATCTGATTTTCTGGATGACGCTGCACACGCCGCTGACTGTGTTGGAGCGTCATCGGCACGGGTATGATGTCTTCCCGGATTCCAATCGGACACAGCCCTTTGGCAGCGGCGCAACCTGCTTTTATCCTTATGGTGATCTGATGATCCGCAACGATACGCAGGATATCTATCAGCTCTTGATTCGTGTTGGCGCGGACGATTTGGAAGGGGAGTGGCGGATATCGGAAAAGCCGCAGGACCGGTTTGAGATTGTGGAGCGGAATCATGAGTTTCGCAGTGAATACTGGGGTGGCTATACCCGGCACAATCAGCTCTATCAGCAGCGATTCAATTTGTATGGGGAACTGCTGGATGAACGGCTTGCTGTTGAGAATTCAGCGATTACCATGTATGCGCCGTTTCTTTCCGGTGACGTGCCCTCGACGAACGTAAAGCAGTCCAACGATACTGAAGGAGGCTATTCATGCTAAGAGATGGCAGCGCAAGTCGACAGAGCGGCATACAGAGTGCGAAAAAGACGGAAAGGATAAAATTTCCCATCCTTGCGGCAGTTCCGTTATTCCTGCTTTTTGGCGCGTTTTACATATTTGTCACATGGACGGCGGTGGAACCCAGCTTTTATGATGAGCGGTGAGGAGTTTGCTTTGCAGATTGAAGCATCCGACGAGAGCACCGACGCTTATCATAAAAAATTTGAATCTCAGGCCGCGTGGACCGGAAATGGCTCTGACGTATATTCAGTCAATTCTTGTATAGAAACGGTAAATCAAATCAACCATCGTGTTTTTTGAGTAATACCGCTTGACATCTGTACCTTTTTACCCTATAGTTAAACGTGTTTAATACATGTTTAACTATAGGGGGGACTTAGTAATTATGACAAATCAAGATACAAGCAGAAAACTAATTGATACCACAAAACGTTTGCTGACTGATGGTACGCCACTGGAAAGCTTGACTGCACGGCAAATTTCATCCGAGGCAGAAACAAATCTGGCGATGATAAACTATTGCTTTAAATCTAAAGATGCGCTTTTGAAAATTGCAGTTGATGAAATCATTGCCGAAGAGTTTGAGCGGCATTGCCATACAGTGACATTGGGCAGTTCCGCAAAGGAGCAGCTGCGGGAATTGCTACTACATATTTGTAGTGCGATGATAAAGTACCGAGAGCTTACAAAATTGTCTATTCCATACTTAATGCTAAATGATGGAATTTCTTTGCCCCTTGATATTCTGCCATACATCAAGATGCATTTCGGAGCAACAAAAAGTGAAACCGATTGCAGAGTCATTGCATTTCAAATGGTTTACACCATGCAATTGATCTTTTATAGGGCGGAAGATTTTCTCAAGTATTCCGGAATCAATATTTGTGATGCACAGCAAATGCAGAATTTTCTTGATATGCAGTTAAATTTGTTTTTAGGGGGGATTAATGATGAAAAATAGCTTAAAGATGCTTTCACTTATTTCTTTTGCGATGGCTGTTCCCGCACTGATTGTGGTCGATTGGTTTTATGAGGGTTACGGAATTTTAATCATGTTCATTTTAGCCACTGTTGGGCTTGTTCTTGACCAGATTGTACGAATGAATTATCCGAGTAATTCCGTTGCTCCGCTTTCCAATTACCGTAAAAATAGACTGTTGGGCATCATTACTCTGGTTTTGCTGGTTCAATCTCCCATGGCATTGATCTTTGGCAATAGGGCAATGGATAAGTTGGGATTTTGGCTTATGGCGACCATGATTTGCCTTGGCATTATATTGGGTCAAGTTGCGAGATTGAGATTTGCTTACCACACGGTAAAGGAGAATAGAGAATAATGGGCATTTTGCTAAAAATCATGGGCAGTGTATCTATCTTGTTGCTAATTTGCACTTTAATCTGTGGATTGTGGATACGGTTTTATCCACAGGAGAATATGCAGTTCCATTTCGTGCTATCGTTTGCGGCAGTCGTGGTTTCGCTGTTAACTATTGTTTTGTTCATGTTTAAAAAGTAAATTCGTTACAACAATTAAACAGAGATACCACGAATGGTAATGTGACATCTCTGCTATTATCTGTTATAAGCCGAGAATCACCCAGAGGATTACGGGATTTTTATAGGTACGCTCAGTCCGTTCGACCTGCCGGCGGATACGGTGGTTTATGCAATATCTGCCACTCCAAGTAAAGAGAACGACTGGAATCACGGAAAACGGTTCCTCACCGCAGTTAGTGATTCGGAAAACAGCGTGCTCTTTTATGCAGAAAGATGGTAGCTGAAATCAACTGCCGTACCCGCGAAAACACGACTGCCGCAGTGAATGCCGGTGGTTTAGCTGGGTGTGATTGATCTTGTTTTGAATTAACGCCTATGGTAAACTGAACTCCGTAGCAAAGTGAAAATTTATCAGGCGATCAAATTAGCCGGAGGATGAAAAAATGAACATTCGGAATGCAGAAGCGGCGGACTTGCCAGCAATTGAGACGATATTTTCAGAGATTCACACTGCCGAGGAAAACGGCCTTGTGACGATTGGTTGGAAACGCGGAGTCTATCCGACTGCTGTCACCGCGGAGATGGCATTGAAACGGGGCGATCTGTTTGTTCAGGAGGATGACGGCAAGATCGTTGGAACCGGGATCATCAACCAGCAGCAGGTGGATGTCTACAACGGAGCAAACTGGCACTATGCCGCGGCCGACGAGAACGTCATGGTACTTCATACGCTGGTAATCTCCCCAACAGCGGTGAGAAAAGGCTACGGGCAAAGATTTGTTGCATTTTATGAAGACTATGCCAGAGCGCATGGCTGCAAAAACCTTAGAATGGACACCAATGAAAAAAACGCAAATGCCCGGGCCCTGTATAAGAAGCTGGGGTACATAGAGGCGGGTGTTGTTCCCTGCGTCTTCAATGGGCTTGAGGGCGTTCATCTGGTTCTCCTTGAAAAGCAGCTATCATGAAACGCCTAGTGCATGAGAGAGCGGATCCATATCACATCTTCTTTTGAAACGCAGGATGTAATCCGGAGAAGCACCCAAAAATTGAAGAGCGTTACCAAGCACCTGAAAAGGGGATGCAGTTCCATTTCCTGCCCATGATTCAGCAGGTAAAACACGGCCCATGTGACCATCGCAGCACCGGCAATGCACGCAAGAACCTTGCACAGGTCGCGCATTCGGAGTTCCAACACTGCATTGGCGGCCACACCGTGAAGGCTCCAGAGAAATTTCAGCGCCGCCGTGATAAAGGCTGCGATCAAGTATCCGCCCACGCCCAAGCGCGGAAGGAGAACCCATAAAAGGAACATGTCCATGGCGGACGTGTACAAATCGCATTTCAAAGAATAGAGCTGCTTTCCAAGGCCCTTGAGAATCATGTCGAACAGAAGCTCGAAATAAAAAAGTGGTGCGAGAAAGGCCAAAATGCGCAGATAGGGCGCAATGTCTGTGCTGCGGAAAAAGAGAGTTCCCAGCTCTTTGGAGAAGCTCCAAAATACCCACGAGATTCCAATGGAGAAGATCAGAACGATCCGTGTCACGCGGTTGACCATGTAGTTCTTGTGGCGCAGATGTCCGCTGGCCTGACAAGCGGCCAGCTCCGGCAAAAGCAATTCCAGCATGGGAGCCATCATCTGAGCGGGAAACATCAAAAGCGGCATCACCATGCCGTGGATCAGACCGAAAACAGACAAAGCCTGTGACTCTGAGATACCGCTGTGTCGCAGACCGTGGGGAATCAAAAGGTTTTCCGCGGCCCGTGTGCCGGTGGCGGCAAGCGTACTGCCGGCCACCGGCATTGCTGTTTGCAGCAATCGGCGAAAGCGCCTCGGCGTGGAGCCGCCGCCCTGACGCAGTTTCTTATTCGCGTCCTGCCGATAGAGCGCATATTGCAAAATGCAAGAGACTGCCTCTCCGATACCGGAGCTGAGTGCGATCATCGCGCAGGCATCCGATAATTCCGGGTGGAGTGTTCTGTGCAGAAGAAAAACAGCGGTGCCGAGTTCCACCAGCTGCTCCAAAACCTGCGTGATGGCAACGTCGTATGCCCGATCTGCCGCAACAAAATAGCCATTGAAAACGGATGACAGCGCCACAAACGGCAGATTCCACGCAAAGACTCGGAGGGCCAGAATGGTCCGCGTATCTTTTAAAAGCGCCGTTCCCAGCCACGGAGCGCTGAAATAAAGCGCCAGCATAGCCAGTGTCCCGGCAATCACGCCGCAGAAAAAACAGGCTCGGACTACATGGATCGCCCCCGAAAAATGGCGGTGGGCAAACTCCTGCGCTGCCATCCGCGACACCGTCAGACGAAGTCCCATTGTCGCCAGAGCGATTGAAAACATCTGAATGGTGGCGGTCAGCTGCAAAAGTCCCATTCCCTCTGCGCCCAGCGTCTTGGCGAGATAGGAGCGAAACAGCAGTGAGAGCATCTGCAATCCCAGCGTAGACGAACAGAGAATCAAAGAATTGATGAGTAAGACTTTTGAACGTATCAAATTGGCAGCACCGCCTTTTATACAGGTGTTTCAATTTATGAAAAGCTGGGCGCTTTATTCACGCAGCTTGTTAAGCTGTAAAGGGAAGGCACTTTTCAACCACTCGGTGCCGGCCTGCTGCTGGAAAAGCCGGGCAATGTCTGAGATTTCATGGGCAATCCCACTTGTGACAGATGGCGGTCTTGTCACACTCCTCTGAATCTTCCGCGCTTTTTCAAGTAGAGCTTGCGGATGAAATCTGCCGGAAGCACCGTCGAGGCAATCAACAGGATTTTGAAGAGGTCCGTCAACTGGAGATTCACTGTCCGAAAAACCGAGCCGCCGAAATAGATCATCAAAAGCTGCACCAGAGAGACGACCAGCATAATGATGAAAAAAGGTGGGTTGTCCTTTAAATTTTCTAGAATATTCAGGCGGTAGGTGCGGGCGCTGAAGCTGTTCAGGATTCCGGCAAAGATAAAGACGGAGAAAAAAGCCGTCATGAAATAAACCGGATTGTCCCGGCCCTGAAAGGCGTTGATAAAGAAGGGCAGCTTCAAAAAGGCAATGCACAGCACGACGGTATATGTCCCCGTGCCGCCGATCTGGGATTTCATATAGGAGTTGATGATCGGCTCGTCCCGCTGCTTGGGTGGTTCCTCCATGTACTCCTTCAACGGGGGTTCCCCAGCGAAGGCAAGACCTGCCAGCGTGTCCATAATAATGTTGATCCAGAGCATCTGCACCACGGTGATCGGCGTGTCGATGCCGATCATAGGGGCCAGAACGGACACGCTCACGGCGCACAGATTCATGGTCAGCTGGAAGATGATGAACTTTCGGATGCTTTTGAAAATGGTGCGGCCGTAAAGCACGGCCTCGCAGATAGAGGAGAAGCTGTTGTTTAAGATGACAATGTCTCCCGCGCTTTTTGCAACCTCCGTCCCGTTTCCCATGGCAAAACCCACGTCCGCCTGCTTGAGAGCGGGGGCGTCGTTGACGCCGTCTCCGGTCATGCCCGCCACCAGCCCCAAATCCTGCGCCGCACGCACCAATCGGCTTTTGTCGCTGGGCATGGCTCTTGCCACCACCCGCAAAGACGGCAGGCGTTCTTTCAGTTCCCAATTACTGAGCCGTGCCATCTCGGCACTGGTGAGGACCCATTCCGTTTCCTCGCCATGTAAAATTCCACATTCCCGGGCAATTGCCGCGGCGGTTTCCTGATTGTCTCCGGTGACCATAACCACCTGAATTCCGGCCTTCTGCACGCGCCGGACGGCGGATGCCGCGTCAGAACGGATGTTGTCCCGGATGCCAACCAGCCCAATTAGAATCAGGTTTTCAAACGAGCCTTCGGCAGAGACTTGCTTTTCCGAGACGGCCAAAGCCAATACCCGCATCGCATCGCCCGTCATCGAAGAGAGCCTGCTTTTCAGTGTGGACGTTCCGGTCAGCGGACGGATGGAACCGTCCGGTGCGTACCACCGGCGGCACGCTGGGAGAATCCGCTCCGGCGCACCCTTGACCAGAACCAGAGATGCTGGTTCTGTCAGGGTGACTGCGGAGAATTTATATCGGCTGTCAAACGGAATCTGACTTTGGATGGCTGCGCCCGAGACTTTGGGGGAGAGGGGGAGTGCGTATTCCATCAGCGCGCGGTCGGTGGCATTGCCGCCGATGATACCCTGCTTGGATACCAGACTTTCGTTGTTTTTCGCACAGGCCAGCTCAATCAGCCGCCACAGTTCCGGGCCCTTTTGCAGGGATTTCCGATCTGTGTGAACGGTTCCGTCCCCAGTGACAAAGGAGGAGACGGTCAGCTTTCCCTGCGTTAAAGTGCCGGTTTTATCGGTGAACAAGACGTTGAGACTGCCGGAAGTCTCAATACCCACCAGCTTTCGGACCAGCACGTGACGGCGCATCATCTGTTTCATGTTGGCGGACAGAACGATGGTAATCATCATGGGCAGCCCTTCCGGCACCGCCACCACCACCGTGGTGATAGCCAGCGTCAGGGCGTGTAAAATCCGTGCCACAACCAAATGGAAGTCCCGGCACTGTGCGGCGATGACCGCCCACTGAAAGCCGTTGTCGATCAGAAATGCGTGGGTCAGATCGGCCAGTGCCACAGCCACGGCGGCGATATATCCGATTTTACTCAGAGTACCCGCCAGCTGCTCCAACCGGAGTTTCATGGGGCTGTTTCGCGTCTCGCTTTGCAGTTCCCGGGCAAGAGTGCCATAGAGTGTGGCCTTTCCCACCTGTGTCACTCGCATCACGCCGTTTCCGCTGCACACGACCGTTCCCCGAAAGAGACTGTAAGGATCTTCCGGGGCGAGATTCTCTGTGGGTTCTCCGGCGGCGGGGCTTTTTTTTACCTCAACGCTCTCGCCGTTCAGCGCCGATTGATCCATGCGCAGAGAACCGGAGACGAGGATGCCGTCCGCGGGAATCCGCTCTCCGCTTTGCAGCAAAACCAAATCCCCGACTACGATTTCCTCAATGGGGATTTCCTCCGCGCCGCCGGCGCGGCGAACCCGTGACCGGATTCGGGCGCTTTCTTCCTCCAGCGTTCGAAATGCGGATTCGCTTCCGTACTCGCTGAGCGTGGAGACAAACGTGGCCAGCAGAATCGAAATGCAGATGCCGATTGCTTCGTACCAGTCAAAATTGCGAAAAAAGAGAAGAACGTTGATCGCCAGAGCCACCAGCAAAATTTTGATGATGGGATCGCCAAAGCTCTGCAAGAACGAGGCTAAAAAGCTTGTCCGCTTTTCCTGCTCCAGCGTATTCGGTCCGTTCTGCCGCCGGGATTCCTCTACCTGCGCCTTCGTAAGGCCGATGTTGAGATTCTGTTTCCATGTTTTCATATGTATCATACCCTCTTCAACATTCTGAATGTGATAGGACAACCTATGCGTTCTTCGCCTGTCTTATGATAAGATGCTATTTTTCGAGGGAGATCGTCTCTGAACACTTTTCACGGACTGAATCAAACGAATCAACTGAGAGTTCAAATCGTTTTCTTGAAATTTGTGAATGTCAACAAAAAAGCTCCGCAAATTTTACTTTTTATGAAAAAGTATTGACTTAGAGCCAACTTCAGGGTTTACACTTTATTAAGATAGTGGGACAACGAATGGAGGAAGACGAATATGAACTATAGACAACTTGGGAAAACAGGTCTTCGGGTCAGTGAGATCGGGATGGGGTGCGAGGGCTTTTCGGAGGACGACTGCCGCATGACGAAAAAGCTCTTCGACGCGGCGGAAAAAAGCGGCGTTAACTATTTTGACCTGTATGCTTCGGACCCGGAGGTTCGGGCTGCCGTTGGAAAGGCGCTGAAAGGCAGACGGGAAAAATTTATCATACAGGCGCACCTGTGCTCTGTCTGGAAGAACGGGCAGTATCTCCGCTCACGGAATTTGGAAGAAGTAAAACGCGGCTTTGAGGAGCTGATGCAGCTTTTGGATGCCGATTATCTGGATGTTGGAATGATTCACTACTGCGATTCTCTCAGGGACTGGGAAAGCATCGTCAATAATGGCATTTTGAAGTTTGCGGAGCAGCTGAAAAAAGAGGGCAGGATTCACCATGTCGGACTGAGTTCTCACAATCCGGTGGTTGCCAGGAAAGCGGTGGAAACTGGAAAGATTGAAGTTCTGATGTTCAGCGTGAATCCCTGCTATGATTTGCAGCCCGCCAGTGAAAACGTGGAGGATCTCTGGGCCGAGGAGGCATACACAACGCAGCTCACAAATATGGACCCGGACCGGCAGAAACTGTATGAAACCTGCCAGCGGATGGAAGTCGGCATCACGGTTATGAAGTGCTTCGGCGGCGGAGACCTGCTCAGTGCGGAACTAAGCCCGGCGGGCGTGGCCCTGAGCTCTGCGCAGTGCATTTCCTATGCATTGTCAAGGCCCGCGGTGTCGGTGGTGCTCGCCGGGGCGCATTCCGTGGAGCAGCTGGAGGCGAGTGTTGCTTACGAAGATACCCCTGAGGAAGCGCGAGACTACGCGCTGGCGTTATCCTCGTTCCCGAGAATCAACTGGTCTGGCCACTGTATGTATTGCAGCCACTGTGAGCCATGTCCTAAACAGATTGATATTGCAAGCGTCACAAAATTTCTGAATCTCGCGACTGCGGCAAAGGAACTGCCTGAAACCGTGCGGGAGCATTATCGCGTTTTGGAGCATCATGCAGGTGAATGTGTGCAATGTGGTACCTGTGAGAGCAGATGTCCTTTTCAGGTGTCTATTCGAGAGAATATGAAACGGGCGGCTGCGGTATTTGGACACTGATTTTCACGTAAGAACACGAAATCGGTCATTTGGAAATTCGGAGAGGCAAACGCTGGAAGAAAAATTTTGACCGAAAATCACAGTGGGAAATTTGAAATTGAGCTATGTCGGATAACAAACTTGAAAAATTTGTAAAAATATGTTAGACTATACCAACGGTAACCTTGCGGGTTTCCAGAGCATCATGGTAAGTAAGCCGTGCAGGAATTTCCTGCGCGGCTTTTTTCGTAAAAATGCGTTCAGACCCGCGATTTTGCGAGACAGCAGTTATGAGGAGCCGATTGCAGAAACCGCTATGTGAAAAGGAAAGGAGAGGGTGCTTATGCTTTACCCCGCACACATCCGGATCGAAGAGGATAGTGCGCAAACCGTGCAGACAGTGGCTGAACACTGCGAGAATGTTGCTGTTCTCTGCGAGCAAATTTTGCTGCGGCAGGGACTCGGCGCGGTAGGAAAACTGACCGGACTGCTGCACGACATGGGCAAAGACACAGGTGTGTTCGCGGACTATATCACCCGCGCAGCCCGCGGCGAATCGGTGCGGGTGGGCAGCGTGAACCATACGTTTGCAGCCGTTCAGTTTTTGTTCGAGCGTTATGTCTCACCCGATGCGTCTCCAATGCGCCGCATGATCTGCGAGATACTGGCCTTTGCGGCGGGCGCTCACCACGGGCAGTTTGACTGCGTTGATCCGGACGGGCGCAGCGGCTTTTTTCACCGGATTTACACGCAGGATAATCACTATACCGAAGCAAAAGCCGCTTTTCTTACACAGTGCGCGGATCTTGACACACTGGACGCCCTCTTCGCCCAGGCGGAGCGGGAGCTTACTGCCAAAATTGAAACCATCCGGCCGTTGACCCAGTCTGCGGACGAGATGCTGTTTTATTGTGCCATGCTGTGCCGCATGCTGCTGTCTGCGTTGATCGACGCCGACCGGCAGGATACCGCAGAGTTTATGCAGAACATGCAAACACCCACCATTCCTGCCGATCTTTGCCCCATCTGGGCAGAGCGGCTGTGCGCCATGGAAAATCGCCTGGATCGGCTGCCCCGGGAAAGGCCGGTAGACGTGGTCCGTCGGCAGATTTCCGACCAGTGCCGCGCACTGGGGGAAAAGCCCCGGGGGATATACCGCCTGTCCGTTCCCACCGGCGGCGGCAAAACGCTGGCAAGCCTGCGGGCAGCGCTGGCACATGCGGCAAAACATGGCGCCAGCCGGATTATTTTCGTGACGCCCCTGCTTTCCGTGTTAGAACAAAACGCCGCCGTTCTGCGGTCGTGGATCGAGGATGAGACTCTGATTCTCGAACACCACTCCAATGTGGTCGCGCCCCAGTCTGAGCAAACCGACGAATGGGACTCCCGCGAGCTGCTGATGGAAAACTGGGATGCGCCGGTGGTCATCACTACGCTGGTGCAGTTTTTGAATACCCTGTTCGACGGGCGCACCTCCTGCATCCGGCGAATGCACGCACTGAGCGGCAGCGTTGTGGTGCTGGATGAAGTGCAGTCGGTGCCGAAAACGATGCTGACCCTGTTCAATCTGGCGGTCAACTTTCTCAGCGGTGTTAGCGGCGCAAGTGTCATTCTGTGCTCTGCAACCCAGCCGAGTCTGGATGCGGCGGTGCATCCGCTGCGGGGCGCGCAGGACTTGGTTCCCTACGACCCGGCGCTGTGGGCGCCCTTTAAGCGCACGGAACTCCTTGACCGCCGTGTTCCCGGCGGTTACACGGAGGAGGAACTTGCCGCCTTCACGTTGGAGCAGCTGCATCAGAACGGAAGCGTTCTGCTGATCTGCAACAAAAAGGCGCAGGCGCTGGATCTTTATCGGCTGCTGCAAAGCGCGGATGCGCAGGTTTTCCATCTGTCCACCTCCATGTGTATGGCGCACCGCATTGACACGCTGCAAAAAATTCTTGCCTGTTTGGATGCGGGACAGCCGGTTTTGTGCATATCTACCCAGCTGGTGGAAGCTGGCGTTGATTTTTCGTTCGACTGCGTCATCCGCGTCTTTGCGGGGATGGACAATGCCATTCAGTCCGCCGGACGGTGCAACCGCAGCGGGGAAAAGGGGCATATCTGCCCGGTTTATCTGGTGAATCTAAAAGGGGAGAGCTTGTCCCATCTGCCGGATATCCGGCAGGCGCAGGATGCGTCTGAGCGCCTTTTGGCAACCTTTCACGGGGACTTACAATCCGATGATGCCGTTTCGCGCTACTATCGCTTGCTGTATACTGCCATGCCCCGCGGCGCACAGGATTTTTATCTTGCAAAATACACCTCCTCCATGTTTGACCTGCTTTCGCAAAACCTCCAGTTTTACACGCGCTGTCCAAAGGCTGAACGTCCGGTTGGACTGCTTCAAGCCTTCAAAACAGCCGGAGACGCGTTCCGCGTCTTTGACGACAACTCCACGGACGTGCTGGTGCCTTACGGGGAGGGAGGAGCCGTGATCAATGCGCTGGTTTCTGAGCAGGCAAAGTACGATCCTGCTTTTTGTAAACAACAGCTGCTGCGCGGCAAGCGCTGCACCGTTTCCTTGTTTGACTATCAGCTGCGGAGCTTACAGCAAAAAGGGGCGATTTATCCCGTCTGCAACGGTATTGTGCTTGCCCTGCTGCCCTCCGCTTACGATGAAAACACCGGCGTCCGGTTTGATGAAACGCAAAATGATTTCTGGGAGATTTAAGGGGGTCTGCAATGTGAATTACAGAAATACCGTGGAATTTGAAGTATACGGCGATTACGCTTTGTTCACCGACCCGGTCATGCATCTGGGCGGTGAAAAGTGTACGCTGCAAATTCCCACCTATGAAGCGCTGAAAGGCGTGCTTTCCTCGGTGTACTGGAAGCCGACGCTGATCTGGGTGATTGACGCAGTGCGCGTGATGAACCCGATTCAGACTGAGGTCAAAGGCGTTCGCCCCATCAAATACGCTGGCGGTAACGACCTGTCCTTTTACACCTATCTGAAAAACTGCCGGTATCAGGTGCGGGCGCACTTTATCTGGAACGAGAACCGGCCGGAGTTGGCAGTCGACCAAAACGAGAACAAGCACCACAATATCGCCTGCCGCATGATTGCCCGCGGCGGCCGCCGGGACGTTTTTCTCGGCACACGGGAATGTCAGGCATATGTGGAGCCATGCGTGTTTGGAGAAGGCCCGGGAGCCTATGACAGTACGCCGGAGCTGGCCTTCGGCCTGATGTACCACGGTATGACTTATGCCGACGAGGCCTATTCCCCCGAAACGCAGGGGCACATGACCACCCGCTATTGGCATCCGGTGATGCGAAAGGGCGTGATCGAATTCCTGCCGCCGGTGGACTGCCCCATTCAGCGCGTTGTCCGCGAAATGGAGGTCAAGCCCTTCGGAGAGGAGCACCGGAACTTTACCGGCCTGCGCGAATTTTCTGATGCGGAATGTACGCAAGAGGAGGGAGCAACATGAGCCTGCTGCAAGCCGCGCTGGAAACCTATAACAGTCAGCAAATGCTGGTGGGCGTATCGGTGGCGGGCCAGCAGACGCTCTCCCCAATTTCCCACGCCTTTCAAAATGCCCGCATTGAACTCTCACTGGATGAAAACGGCGCATTTGTCAATGCCCGCGCACTTGCCAAGGCAGAGGGGGAGACGATCATTCCGGTGACGGAGCTCTCTTTGAACCGCACCGGTGACAACAGCGTCGCCCATCCGCTGTCCGACCAGCTGCGGTATCTCGCGCCCTTTGGCGGCGAGAAATACGCCGCCTACCTCCGCCAGCTGACCGCATGGGCGGAGTCGGACTGCTCTCACCCCAAGGTGCGGGCGATTTTGCAGTACATACAGGGCGGCACGATCCTGTCCGACCTTGCCGCGTGGAACATCCTCCAGCTGGACGCGGATGGAGCGCCCACGGATGGCAAGATCGAGGGGATCGAGTATGCCAAATGCCTTGTGCGCTGGCGGGTACTGACGGCGCACGAGTCGCCCTCCGCCTGCTGGGAGGATGCGTCGCTGTTCGATTCGTTTATTCGGTTTTATGAGAATTTGCGGCGCGATGCGCCCTGCGATCGCTGTCTTGTGTCCGGTGAGATGGACATTCCGGCTCTGTTTCATCCCAAGGGTGTTCTGACCAAGAGCAACAGCGCCAAGCTAATCTCTGCCAACGACTCCAGCGGCTTCACCTATCGTGGACGCTTTACCGAAGCAGCTCAGGCAGCGAATGTGGGATATACCGCGACCCAGCGGGCCCACGCCGCCCTGCGCTGGCTGGCCGCGAATCATGGCGTGGATTTTGGCGGGAGAACCTTTTTCTGGTGGACGCCCCAATGCGACGACCTGCCTTCTCTGAATTTTCTCGGCTATGGGCCAAGCAGTGAGCAGAAGGCGGATTTGCCTAATTTCCGACGGGAATTGCTTTCCTCCCTCAGCGGTTATAAAAAAGCCATCCCACCGCAGGAGACTGTGGTAATTGCCGCGCTGGACGCCGCCACTACCGGACGGCTGTCCGTCACCTATTATAATGAGCTGCGCTCCAGCGACTTTCTTGACCGGTTGGAGCACTGGTATCAAACCTGCGTCTGGATGCGGTACGGACAGGAGTGGTCGCCAGCACTGCGCATGATTGCACTGAGCGCCTTTGGTGTTGAACGCGATGGTCGCCTTGATGCGGATGACAGGCTGATCCGCGATCAGGTGCAGCGTTTGCTATCGTGTGTGATCGACCGGGCAAGCATTCCTGCCGACATGGTGCAAGCGCTTGCAATCCGCGCCAGCCAGCCGCAGGCATACAGCCCCGCAAACCGGGATATCGTTCTCTCAATTGCCTGTGCAATTATTCGAAAAGACAGAAATGACAAATTTTCAAAGGAGGAATGGACCTTGGCACTGGATGAAAACAACTGCGACCGCAGCTATCTTTACGGCCGCCTGCTGGCGGTGGCCGAGCAGGTGGAGCGCTGCACCTACGACAAGCAGGAGGGCCGGGAGCCTAACGCGATCCGGCTGCAATCCGTCTTTTCGCAGCGTCCGGTCTACGGATGGCGCGTTCTTTCGGAAAAGCTGATCTCCTATTATGCCCGCCTGAATCCCGGCCTGCGGGCATATTACCGCCGCATTACCGATGACATCATAAACAAAATGGACGCCAAAGACCGGGAATTGAACAAGCGGCTGGACGACACCTATCTGTTCGGATACAGCCACCAGCGCGAAGCGTTTTACATCAGGAAAGAAACCGTCACTGTATCTGATACAACGAATGGAGGAAATGAAGAATGAGCGTTTTGAATCACAAGATTGACTTTACCGCGTTGGTGTCTGTGAGCATGGCAAACTGCAATGGCGATCCCCTGAACGGGAACCGTCCCCGCACTGATTATCAGGGTTTTGGTGAGATTTCTGATGTCTGTATCAAGCGCAAGCTGCGCAACCGGATGCAGGATCTGGGCGCGAACATCTTCGTCCAGTCCGACGAGCGCAGTGACGACGGTTTTAAGAGCCTGAGCGAACGCGCCTCCAAAACTCTGCCCAAGACCAAGGATCGGGAGGAATACGCCCAAAAGGCCTGCGAAATCTGGACGGACGTCCGCTCCTTTGGTCAGGTGTTTGCGTTCAAGTCCGGCAGTGTTTCCGTGGGTGTGCGCGGACCGGTTACGGTTCATCAAGCGGTCAGCGTTTCCCCGGTGGAGATCAATTCCATGCAAATTACCAAAAGCGTCAACGGCGAACCGGCAAAGAACGAGGCGGGGGATGCTGACAAGCGCTCCTCCGACACCATGGGCTCCAAGCATATGGTGCGTTTCGGATTGTACCGCATCAAGGGCTCGATCAACGTGCAGCTTGCGCAGAAAACCGGTTTTACCGACGAGGACGCCGTGTTGATAAAAGAGTGCCTGCGTACGCTGTTTGAAAACGACGCGTCCGCCGCCCGTCCCGAGGGGTCTATGGAGGTCGTCAAACTGTACTGGTGGGAACACGACTGCCCAATCGGTCAGTATTCCTCCGCCAAGGTACATCGCAGTCTGCATGTTACCCCCAAGGAAGGGGTAGACGCGCCCGCTTGTGTGGACGATTACAATGTGACACTGGAGGAACTGCCCGGCCTGTCCTGCGAAATCGTCGATGGCCTATAACGAGGAGGATTTTCTACAACTCTCCGGCTTACAGCACTTTCATTTCTGCCGAAGGCGTTGGGCGCTGATCCATATCGAGCAGCAGTGGGCGGAGAATTTTCGCACGATTGATGGTGCGCTGATGCACGAACACGCCCACGACAAAGACTTTCGAGATAGCCGGGGAGACTGCTTTATTACCCGCGGAATGCACGTTTTTTCAGCAGAACTGGGCGTGTCCGGCGAATGCGATGTGTTGGAATTTCACAAAGATCCAAATGGCGTTTTCCTGTCTCAAAAGGAGGGGCTTTGGCTTCCGTATCCGGTGGAATATAAACGCGGCAAGCCCAACGCGCAAAGCGGCGATACGCTCCAACTGTGTGGACAGGCCATGTGTCTGGAATCCATGCTGTGCTGTGAAATTCCAGAGGGTGCGCTGTATTACGGCGAACTGCGCCGCCGCGTCCCAATCGCCTTTACAGAGGAACTGCGTCAGCGGGTAACGGCTGCTCTTGCGGAAATGCACGACCTTGTCCGCAGAGGCAGCACACCCAAAGTGAAACCAACCAAGGGATGCAACGCCTGTTCGCTGAAAGAGCTGTGCCTGCCCAAGTTACTGCGAACCCAGTCGGCATCTGCGTATATTCGGGAGCATTGGGAGGAGGCCGCCGATGAAACAACTCCTTAATACCCTCTTTGTCACGTCTGAGGACGCATATCTTTCGCTTGATGGGGAAAATGTCGTTGTGAACCGGGAAAAGCAAATAGTTGCCCGTTTTCCACTACATACGCTGACTGGAATCATCGCATTCTGCTATGCCGGGGCATCTCCTGCGCTGATGGGAGCCTGTGCTGATCGGAATATTGCCCTGTCTTTCTGCTCACCGCGAGGGAGATTCCTTGCTCGCGCTTGCGGAGAGAGCAACGGCAATGTGCTGCTGCGGCGGACGCAGTACCGCATTGCAGACGATCCGGCACAAAGCTGCCGAGCTGCGCGGGGCTTTATTTTTGGCAAGCTGTATAACACGCGCTGGAGCATCGAGCGCTCACTGCGGGATCACAAGCTGCGTCTGGACGAAAGCGCACTCCGGGATGCATCGACCCGGATCAAGGCGTTGCTGCCCGCCGTAGCGGAGGAAACCTCCATAGACTCCCTGCGCGGATTGGAGGGGGTAGGAGCGGCGGCCTATTTCAGCGTGTTTGATGAGCTGATTCTCCACGAAAAGGAGCACTTCTTTTTCCGCGAACGCAGCCGCCGTCCGCCCCTTGACCGTGTTAACGCGTTGCTGTCTTTCATATACAGTTTGCTGGCGCACGACTGTGCCTCTGCGCTGGAAGTAGTGGGGCTGGATTCCTATGTTGGGTATCTCCACCGTGATCGTCCCGGACGCACCTCGCTGGCGCTTGATTTGATGGAGGAGCTGCGTCCCTGCATGGCAGACCGGTTTGTGCTGACACAGATCAATTTGCGGCAAATTTCACCCAATGATTTTGACATGCGCGAAAGCGGTGCTGTTTTGCTGACAGACGACGGACGAAGAAAGATTCTGAAAAACTGGCAAAAGAAAAAACAAGAGGAGATTACTCACCCTTACTTAAACGAGAAAATACCATGGGGACTAATTCCATATGTTCAGGCGCTCTTACTAAGTCGATATCTGCGCGGTGATCTGGATGCTTATCCGCCGTTTTTATGGAAGTGAGGGATGCACAGTGTTGGTTGTGATTACCTACGACGTAAACACGGAAGACGCCGCTGGTCGCCGCCGTCTGCGGCAAATTGCAAAACAGTGCGTCAACTACGGGCAGCGCGTCCAAAATTCCGTTTTTGAGTGCCTGCTTGACGCGGGCCAGTGTCGACTTTTGCAGGCAAAGCTTTGTGAAATCATGGATACCCAACGAGACAGCCTGCGTTTTTATTACCTTGGAAAGCAATACGAAACCAAAATCGAACACTTTGGAAAAGATGGCTCCTATGCTCCCGAAGGCCCGCTGATCGTTTGATTGCGAACCGCCAGCACACAGAAAAACATGGCTTCTTTCGCACTGCATTTTTCGGTGATTCTGAAAACTTAACAAGCCCATTTTTTCGTTTTTACCCAAATTTAATGAATTAAAATAATAGCGCTGTGCAAATTGGATAAAATCCAGACGGAGTTTTATCTAATTTTGCTGTCGCACCCCGCACGGGGTGCGTGGATTGAAATATCGTCTGTAACTAATAATGAATCTTTAGTAAATGGTCGCACCCCGCACGGGGTGCGTGGATTGAAATCTCAATGTCTTCAATCTCCGGTGGCGCATAGTCAGGGTCGCACCCCGCACGGG
>JABNAD010000159.1_pt1 | contig 57593 bp, 45 predicted proteins | sample 7240381 | NCBI WGS metagenome assembly JABNAD01 (sample SAMN11332834, study PRJNA596920) | anaerobic digester metagenome | biome: digested sludge; isolation source: digested sewage sludge-derived enrichment culture grown on H2/CO2 | place: Germany: Goettingen
ATAGGGCCAAATGCCTTATTGCTCTTTAAAATTTATCCCGGACAACAGTGATTATTTATAAAGTTTCCTACACCAAATATCTCGTCACAAATCAATTTTAAATTTGCCTGTTCATTATCATCAATCGAAATAAAAATTGCTCCATCGTCAGCCAACAATTTGTGGAGTAGTTTTAATCGTGGGTAGATCATACACAGCCACTTGTCGTGTCGGCTTAAATCTTCACTTTCTTTGCCTACAACTTGCCCCAGCCATTTTTTCATTTTAGGGTCATTTACGTTATCGTTGTAAACCCAACTTTCGTTACCTGTGTTGTATGGAGGGTCAATGTAGATACATTTTATTTTCCCTTCGTATTCAGGCAATAGGGCTTTTAAGGCTTCAAGGTTATCCCCGTGAATTATTTTGTTACCACTTTTGGTTTCTTTGTCAGATTGTTTGCCATTGTCAAATCCGTAGGAGTGTTCCAATACTTTAAATGGAACATCCATGTGGTGATTTATAACTTTTTCTTTTCCTATCCAGTGTAATGTTGGCATATATAATAATCCGTCTATAATTTAAAAATCCCAAAGATACAATTATCCGTGGGTGCGTAGGCAAGAAAACTACTCTTTTGCAAACTGAAGTATTAGCGTATTGGCTTATTGTTTCAGTCGTCTGCACTTGTACCCAAACCTACTAAAAACCATCTAATATTATTCCCCCTCCCCATATTTTTTACAACATCAACGCCCAAATCCCCTATAACCTCTTTTAACCTTTCAGCGGGGTATTCCCTTGGTGGGGCACTCAATAATTGCTTCCTTTGCAAAAAAAAATCTCGGTTTGAATAGGTTTCTCGATATAAGGTCGTACTTCCAAAAGGTTGGATTTGCGTTTAGAGCCCTACAGAGCCGCAACTTCCGACTCTTCTTTTCTGGGCAAATAGTATCGCTGCTGGGCACTTGGATTCAGAACCTTGCGTTGGGCTGGTTGGTGTATCGTATTACGGGATCGGCGGTGCTGCTGGGTGTGGTGGGGTTTGCAGGGCAAATTCCGGCGCTGGTGCTAACGCCCATTGCTGGCGTTTTTGCCGATAGGGTTAACCGCCAAAAGGTGCTTATTGTTACGCAGATTATACCCATGGTTATGGCGTTTTTACTGGCTTGGCTGGTGCTAACCAATAGGGTGCAGGTGTGGCACATCATTACCCTTGCGGTGGTTAACGGTATGGCCATGGCGTTTGATACCCCTTTTAGGCACGCCTTTCTGCTGGATATGGTTGGCGATAAGCAGCTGCTACAAAATGCCATTGCCCTTAACTCCACGCTTATAAACTCGGCTAGGTTTATTGGCCCAACCGTGGGCGGTTTTCTAATTGCCATGTTTGGCGAGGGCTACTGCTTCCTAATTAACGGCATAAGCTTTTTGTCGGTAATTGGTGCGCTAATGTCCATGCGGGTAACGCAGGCCAATAGGGGCAAGGAGCACGCCTCGGTGCTAAATGAGCTAAAGGAGGGGCTTAGCTACTCGTTCAGCTTTAAACCCATTCGATACCTGCTTATACTTGTTGCCGCATCCAGCTTTTTGGGTATGCCATTTCAGGTGTTTATGCCCGTTTTTGCCAAGGATATTTTGGGTGGCGACTCGCAGATGCTTGGCTTGCTAACGGGCTCAATTGGTGCGGGTGCGCTGGTGGGAGCGTTTTACCTAGCATCGCAAAAGAGCATGAAACCCATACCCAGCCTAATATTTATTACCTCGGTGGTGTTTGGTGTTGGCCTATCGGCCTTTGCCATGTCGCGCAACGCATACCTCTCCATTGGGCTGCTGTTCTTTGTTGGGTTCGGGATGATAGTTCAGTTTGCATCAACAAACACGCTGCTACAAACCATTGTTGATGAGGATAAGCGCGGCCGTGTGGTGGCGCTATACAGCATGTCGTTTATGGGAATAACTCCTTTGGGCAGCCTGTTACTTGGCTCACTTAGCGATGGGCTAGGGGTGCCAATAACCATTCTTATTGCTGGTGGATGCTGCTTGGTGGCCTCGTTCTTCTTCTTCAGAAAGCTGCACGAGGTAAAGGCTGTGGTAAGCTAGCTGCTGGTGGTTAGCTTTACCAAATCGCTGGGGCAGTCAACACGCGCATCAAACTGGGTGTAGGAGCGTATTCCAAAGGTGCTCACAACATCGTTAATGTTTGATTTTCTAACGCACAGCACAAGGGCTATGCTCTTTCTCTGTAGCGCATGGGCTAGCGCATTGTGCCATATTTGCCCGTGAACCTCGGCTTTACCAACCTCATCAATAAAAATAATGGCGTTGCTGGGTGCCTGTTTCAGCTCGGCTTCGCCTAGACTAATGGCCTCTGGGTTAAAGTAGAATGGGCCACATTTAATCCAGCCGCTGTTGTGCCTATTGCAAAGGGGAACGGTTGTGTCGGTGCTAACTAGCTGTAGGTCGAAATGGCTACGGTTACCCTCCTCATCCCAATGTCCGTTGGCAACAAAACCAGCAATGGTAGCCGCTTGGGTTTTAAGTTCGGCAATAGCTTCCTGAGCAAATGTTGTTTTGCCATCGCCCTTTTCGCCAGTAATAATTAGCACTTTGGGTTGATTTAGGGCGTGGCTATGGTTGGCTGCAAAGGATTTGGTAATGGCATCGCCAAGCGTGGCTACCGATTTTATTCGGCTCTCCTGTATATGGGTTATGATGCTGGGAAGCGTTTCGAAGGCAATTAGCGTGGCCTGATACGCTCCACTAAAGGTGTTCTTTGTAAAGTAAGCCCTTATGCGCTCGTTGCCCAGCTCCTTTCCAATGGCGCTAAAGGCTATAATTACAATGGCTGCACGGCTAAGCATGGTAAGCCCCGGGGTAATAGGGGCAAGGCCACCCGTTGCGCTCTTGGTTAGCAGCGTGGCGGCTACCGATACGGCCACAATGGGAATCCACAGCTTTGGCTTGCTTAGCATATGCTTAAGGTTTGGATAGGCAATTAGGCAAAGCGCAATGTAGAGCGTGGCCAGCGCTAGGGAGGCAATAATGTGCATTCTATCCTGAAACGCTAAAAAGCTTACAAGGAAAGTAAAGTGTAGGGCAAGCCATCCAAAGCCTCGCCATTCGGCTGTTTGGCTGCCATTGGGCGTATTGGGTTGCGTCTTTTGGTTCTTATTTATGTTGATGCCTAGCGTTTGGCTTCCTATGCGTTTGGCAAGTCTGGCGCCAATTAGCGCTGCGGCTGCGCCAAGGGCAAAGTAAACGGCCGCCAGCAGCCATACGGGCCACCAGTAGCTGTTTTCGGGAATGGGTAGCTGCTTGGTTGCCATTTGGTAAATCGATTGGTAGATATCAACCAGCCCAAGCCCATAAATTAGCACCATGCGCACAAGCTTAAAAAACAGGGTGGATATAACCGCCAGTCCGCCACCAAGTGCCAGTCCAAGCAGATTTACACCCAACAGCTGAACGCCAATCTCCATAAGCAGCCCTTCCAGCAGAATGCCTATCATGGGAGTTAGTATAACTGCGCTGGGCGACACCGATTTTATTACAGCTGCAATGACTGCTGTGCGCCAGAAAAGCCCTTTCTCCCTCCATTGTGTGGCTCCCAACGACATAATTACAACCCCAATAAACGATAGGGTTGTACCTGCCGCCAGCGGGAGTGCTAGGTTGTGGATTATGCTTCCGGCAATAATCTCAAAAGCACCCCATATGCTCCCAAGCATGGCCGCTTTTTGCCAAATGGGGGAAAGGGCTCGGTTTACCATTTGTGCTACTCAACGGGGATTTTAAAAACCACCTTGCAAATGGTTTCGTCGGCAATAAGGGGCGCGTGGGCATCGTTGGGGAAGAAAATGGCAAAATGCCCCGGCTTTACCTTAAAAAGGAAATCGGGCTCATCATCAAAAAAAACAATATCGCGTTCCGTATCAAAAGCGCTGCGTGCCTTTTGGCAGTCGCCCCTATGCTTCCAGCCCATGTACTCGGTGCCCTCTATGCATACCTGTACATCAATATACTTGTTATGTGCCTCAAGTGGGGCATTGGCTGCGGTGCGACCAGTTTCAAGCGCTGGAATTGCTGTAATGCCGTGTCCAATATCAACCTTCTCATTAGAAGTTAGGACTTGTAGGTTGTTTAACCACTCCTGTACAAACTCAAAATGCTTGTTAAGGCTTAAGTAGGTGTTAAATTCGGTTAAGGGTGCAGTTATCATGTGTAATCAGATTTTGACACAAACTTAGCTAATGTTGCAAAATAAATGTGGCTGCGTTTAAACTTGGCGGTTATCTTTGCATAAAAAAAGCCATGAAGCTGGTTGCCGATGCCCATATTCCTTACCTAAAAGGTGCGCTTGAGCCCTATTTCGACGAGGTGCTATACCTACCCGGTGCCGAAATAGCCAATCATCATCTGGTTGATGCCGATGCGCTGCTTATTCGCACTCGTACCCATTGTAACAGGGAGTTACTAGAGGGAACGGCGGTTAAGTTCATTGGCTCTGCAACCATTGGTTTCGACCATATTGATACGGCTTACTGCGCAGCAAATGGCATTACGTGGACCAATGCTCCGGGGTGCAACGCAGGTGGTGTTCAGCAATGGGTGTTTGCGGCTATGCTAACGCTGCTAAAGCAGCAAAACAGGCTGCACAGCAACTTAACGCTTGGTGTGGTTGGTGTAGGTAACGTGGGTAAACGCGTTGTGGCAACGGCAAGGGCAATGGGTTTTAAGGTGCTTTGCTGCGATCCTCCACGGCAGCGTACCGAGGGGATTTCTGATTTTGTTGATATTGATACCCTTGTACAGCATAGCGATATTGTTACCTTTCATGTTCCGCTAAACAGGGAGGGTGCCCATAAAACCTATCACATGGTAAGCCATGAGCTGCTGGCTAAGTTTAAGCGGGGCGCTTTGCTATTAAACTCATCGCGTGGCGAGGTGGTTAACACCAATGCCCTTAAGGATGCCATTGATAATGGCACCATATCGGCCTGTGCGCTTGATGTGTGGGAGGAGGAGCCGCATGTTAATGCCCCAATGCTGGGGCGTGTATCCATTGTAACTCCGCACATTGCGGGTTACTCGCTGGAGGGAAAGGTTAACGGAACGGTAATGGTTGTTAGGGCGCTGTCGCAGTTCTTTGGATTTGGGGCAGGCAGCTGGTTCCCAACGCCCAATCCGCTTGTTCCATTACGGGAAATTTCCATTGCCTGTGGCGCCCAACCAACTCTTGAGGACGTTTACATGTTGGTAAACCAATCGTATCCCATCCTTACCGACGATGAGGCGTTACGTAAAAATCCAGAAAGATTTGAGATGCTACGCAACAGCTACAACCTCCGTCGCGATTTTGACGGCTGCCAGTTTGATGCGGGCTGGGCGGAGCTGTTTAACCAGCTTAGTACCCAATAACCCAAAGCACACGTTCCTGCTCAACGCACGAGTCGGTAAGGCGAATAATCTGCTTGTTTATTTGGATTAGCTTACGCAAGTAGGCTCCCCAGCGCATTTCCCAACAGGAATCTTGTCGCTTTAGCTCATTCAGAAGATTTTTTCCAAGGAAAATAGAGGTTACATACTCTTTAAACTGCTCAATATCTCTAATTTGTCCCAGTACGGTTAGGTTATCTAAAAGCTCATTTTGTAGGGGTACAATTTTGCGTACGTTGTACATATTCTGCCCCGGAATCTCAAAGAGGTGGTTGCTACGTTCAAAGCAGCTGGCAAAAATATTGAATAGGTTCATATTGAGGAAGAGGGACTCGGGGTCGCACTTATTATAGTTCTCGCCATCGCCTGTGATGTTAAACTCTACAAAGTCGATACACTCATCGCGGGTCATTAATCCTAGCTTCATGGTGGCCTTTTTTTCAAATGTAAAAAAATAGTGCAGCTAAAGCAAGGTGTGGGCGCATTTAGTTTACTGTAGGAGCAGAGGAACAAAAAATCCCTGCTACACGGGGCAGCAGGGATTAGGTAGTGGGTTAACTTGCTTTGTTATACAATAAAACTACTTTAACGATGCATCAACGTGGTTAACAAGTCGGGTAAGGAAGTTAACGTAGCTTCCAAACTCATTGTCGTACCAGCCAAAAATTTTAACGTGGGTAACGGGAATATTAATCTCATTGGCCGCCTGTACACCATATTTAGCCAGCGACTCAATGGGTAGCTTAATAAAGCCTGTACGGGTGTGGGTTTCGTGTCCCTCAATAACCACCGCTGCTTTGTATCCCATTAAATCGGACGAAACGTTTTGCTTATCGGAGAATACCACCATATCGCGCTGTGGCCCTTCTGCAGCATCCTTGTAGATGTTGTTAATGGTGTTGCGGTTGATAACGGGGTTACCCTTCTCATCAATTCCTGAGTAAAAGGTAAGGTTAAGCGTAATAAGTGATACGGTGTTGGTAGGAATACGCACCGAGTCGGCCATGAATCCAATCTCTTGTATTTGAGGAATAATGGCGTCCAACGCCTTTGCAGCCCCAGTTGTGGAGAGGATGATGTTGTTGAAAACCGAGCGGTTCTTACGCATATCGGATGTGCCAGCTTGTGGAACACCATCAAGAACCGATTGGGTGTTGGTAGCTGCGTGCACTGTTGACATGGAGGCGGTGAGGATGTTTGATGTGGCCTCGTTGTCGAGCAGCGGCTTAATCATGTGCGATAAGCCCGTTGTGGTGCAGCTTGCCGCCGAAATAACGTGATGCTTCATGGGGTCGAACTCCATGTGGTTTATGCCGTAAACCATCATGATGCTATCGGCAGGCATCTTTTTAGATGAGTCCTTAATTTTGAACGGCGCAGAGGCAATAACCTTTTTTGCTCCACCAGCAAGATGCCCGCGAATGCTACCCTTGGCAGAATCGGTGTCGGCCGTTGGGTCTAGGAACTGACCGGTGCAATCAACCACAATTTGAACGTTCTCCTTTGCCCAAGGAATGTTCTTTGGGTTGCGCTCTTTGGTAAGAATTTTAACAGGCATACCATCAACTTCGAATAGGAAGTTTTCGCGATCAATAATCTTAAATTCCGCTTTTCTGCCTGTGTGGCCGTAAAGGAAGTTATCCAGGCGACCATAGGTTGAGTCTGACTCAAGGGTTGCAATTATGTCCTCGGGCTTTTTACCCACTTCGCGGCCAAGGTTTACCACCACGCCGTCGAAATTGCGGTTAATAAGCTGGTTCCATAGCATTAATTTTCCAATTCGTCCCAAGCTGTTTAAGCCAAGGTAATTCTTGCTATTGACCTTAAGATCCATGATTCAAGGGGATTAAGTTAGTGTCAGAAATATGTGGATATGGACTTTTAAAAATTTATTCAAATATCAAGCTTATTTACTTTATGCACAAATAAATTGGGCTGCTAATAAGCATCGAAAAGCTAGATTGCAAACGTTGTAGGTATCTATTTAATTGTTATATATTGACTTGTGGCGTGTCTGGAATTTAATTCCCAAATCATCACTCAAAAATGTGGATCAAGGAACATCGAAGCGCAGATAGTGCTATTTTTGCACATCTAATTTTATAGGATAAAGAAAGGGACACGGATGAAGAGCATTAGGATTGGCATTAACGGATTTGGACGCATTGGAAAGGTTTTCTTTAGACTTCTGATTGATCATCCCGAAATAGACCTGGTTGGTATTAACGACACCATGGACGATCAAACGTTGCTGTACCTTTTGCGCTTTGATACCGTTCATGGAAGGTTAAACCACGATCTTAAGCTGGAGAATGGTAAACTGTACATTGATGGTAAGGGGATTAACGTAGGTCACTTTGCCAATCCTGCCCAAATTCCATGGAAGGAGTGGGGTGCCGATATTGTGCTGGACTCATCGGGCCGCTTTACCACTAAGGCCGACCTTGCTAAGCACATTGCCGCTGGGGCAAAAAAGGTTATACTCTCTAATCCTCCCGACGATAAGCTGGATAATGTTGTAATACTTGGCGTTAATGATGATACGCTAAATGCGCAGCAGCAAATAATATCCAATGCCAGCTGCACTGCCAACAGCGTGGCTCCAATTCTACATTTGCTTAACAAGGAGTTTGGAATTGTAACCGCGTTTTTAAACACCGTGCATCCGTACACCAATAACCAGCGTATTATTGACTCGCCACATGCCGATTTTAGGCGTTCGCGCGCATCGGCTGCCAATATCATACCCACATCAACCAGTGCAATAAAGGCCATTCATACCGTAATGCCAGAGCTGGCCGATAGGTTTCATGGTATTTCAACCCGTGTGCCCATTATTAGCGGGGCGCTATCGGAGCTGGTAATTACCTTTGACAAACCCGTAACCGTTGAGTCCATTAACGCAGCGGTTGAGCGGTACGCCAACAGCTCCTTGAAGGGAATTGTTGACTACTGCACCGATCCTGTTGTGTCCAGCGACATTGTTGGTAGTCCATTCTCCAGCATATTCGATTCGTTGGCAACTAAGGTGGTTAACGGTACTACTGCACAGCTAATTACTTGGTACGATAACGAGTCGGGCTACTCCAACCGCTTGGTCGATTTGGTTATTAGACTCGATGAGCTGGGGTACTAGATGTTGGGGGCTAGTGTTTGGTGTTTAGTGTTTAGTGTTTAGTGTTTCGTTTTTGGTGTCTTGTATCTTGTCGTTTAACTTTTCACGTTTAACTTTTCACTTCTAACGTCTCACGTTTCACGTTTAACGTTTCACTTTTCACTTCTTACGTTTCACTTCTAACTTTTAACTTTTCACGTTTAACCTTTCACGTCTCACGTCTCACGTTTCATTACTATCTTTGCACAAAATAGCAATCAATGGTTCCATATCTACAGGTTGAAAACCTTACAAAGTCTTTTGGCGATTTAGTCCTTTTTGAGGATTTAAGCTTTACTGTTGGTAAAGAGCAGCGCGTTGGCCTTATCGCCCGTAATGGGACTGGGAAAACAACGCTTATGCGTATTATCTCAGGGCAAGATTCTCCGGACTCGGGCAGCATTATCTTTACCAAGGACCTTCGGTATGGATTCTTAGAACAGGAGCCGCAGTTGGATGTTAATGCAACCGTTCTGCAGAATGTATTTGCATCAAACCCTAAAATTGCCGAGGCTATTGCCAAATATGAGGCAGCGCTTACGGCAAGCGCCGAAACCGATCTGCAAAAAGCGGTAGAGGAGATGGATAGGCTAGAGGCGTGGGACTACGAGGTTAAGGCTCAACAGGTGCTTAGCAAGCTGGGAATAACCGATTTTACGACAAGGGTATCCACCCTGTCGGGCGGACAGCGTAAGCGCATTGCGTTGGCATCGGTGCTAATTAATGAGCCCGACATTCTGGTTCTTGATGAGCCAACTAACCACCTTGACCTGGAGATGGTGGAGTGGCTGGAGGAATACTTAACCAAAGGGAAGTTCACCATTCTAATGGTTACCCACGATAGGTTTTTCCTTGATAGGGTTTGCACCGATATTATTGAGATAGACCAAAAGCAGCTCTACTGGTACAGGGGCAACTATGCATACTTTACAGAGAAGCGTCAGGATCGGCTCGATGCCAAGCAGTCGGAGGTGAACCGCGCCATTAACCTTTTGCGTACCGAAACCGAGTGGATGCGCCGCACTCCGCAGGCACGTACCACAAAATCCAAGTACCGTATAGAGGCCTTTTACGAGCTACGGGAAAAGGCACAGCAACGCACCGATAAGCGTAGCGTGGGCATTCACGTTGGTGCAGCCCGTTTAGGGAAAAAAGTACTGGAGGTTAAGCACCTTAAAAAGGCTTTTGGCGATAAGAGGATACTAAACGACTTTACCTACACCTTTAACCGCTTTGAGCGATTGGGCATTATAGGGCCCAATGGTGCGGGTAAATCCACATTTCTAAATCTGATAACGGGCAAGATACAGCCCGACTCAGGAGTTATTGAGGTTGGCGAAACCATTGTTTACGGCTATTACCGCCAGGAGGGCATGCAGATACGCGAGGATATGAAGGTTATTGATGTAGCCCGCGAGGTAGCCGAGGTTGTTACACTGGGTAACGGCAGCACCATAACCGCATCGCAGTTCTTAACGCAGTTCCTTTTCCCTCCCGAAACTCAGCAATCCTACGTTTACAAGCTCTCGGGTGGCGAAAAGCGTAGGCTTTACCTGCTAACCATCCTAATGCGCAGCCCCAATTTTTTGATTCTGGACGAGCCAACCAACGACCTTGATATTCTAACCCTTAACGTTCTGGAGGATTACCTCCAAAGCTTTGATGGCGTTGTGCTTGTGGTATCGCACGACAGGTTCTTTATGGATAAGGTTGTTGATGGGCTACTTGTTTTTGAGGGCGATGGCGAGATAAATGGTTTCCCTGGTTCCTACACCGAGTACCGCGAGTGGGCACGTGAGCAGGAGAGGGAAGAGGCCAAGCGAGTGGAGGCATCGGCACCAAAGGCCGATAAAAAGAAGCCAGAGCGCGTTAAGGAGCGCAAGCTAACCTTTAACGAGCGCAGGGAACTGGATACGCTTACTGCCGAAATTGATGCGCTGGAAACCGAGAAGACAACCCTTGAGGAGGAGCTAAGCTCTGGTAACCTCTCCGTTACCGATATTACGGCCAAGTCGCAACGTATTGCACAAATAATGCAATTGTTGGAATCGAAAGGTGAGCGGTGGTTTGAGCTAAGTGAGCTGGAATAGGCTGTGGGATAACCAGCTGCGTACGTTTCCCCGTTGCAAATTGAGGCTCGCATTAATCATTTATGCTGATATTTTCCTTAAATAGTGAAAGTCAACAGAAATATTTCGTAAATTTCGTTACACGAAGCAGTTAGTTTTTTGGGACGAGACATTTTGCTTGCAGATTGCCTCTGAATGTTAGAGAATTCTACTGGTGCTTTTATAGCGTGATTTGGCTTGGCCATTATCCGTATTACGACCATATAACTACAAACTGATGAAAAAGTTTTTAGTAACACTGGGATATACTGTGGGGGCGATAGTACTACTGTATATTATACTTACGGCCATAAGGCTTTTTGAGCCTGAAAAGCAGCTCAACATCTATGTGCTCGACAAAACGGTTACCAATTTTGACCGACAGGAACACCGCTCATTTACATGGCTGCTCAACCGTTTTCGCTATGTAAACCCCGATGGAAAGCCCTACTCGTACAAAAAGGATTACTACGGTTTTTTTCCCGTAAACCTAGATGAGGAGGTTTTTGATTTTAAGAGCTTACGCATTAACGAGGTTGATGCCTTTGCTTCGTCGTACGATATTGCTTACTACGCCGATTGCTACGGAGTTTACTCCTTTGAATGGTACAAGGGGAAATCTAAGCCCATAAGGTCTCAAAAGGTTTATGGTGGGCTTAACCAGAACGATTATCTGTTGCTAAAGGGAATGCTTGATAGGGGTAAACTGGTAATTGCCGAGTATAACATGTTTAGCACACCTACAAACTCACTGGTACGAAACAAAACCGAGGAGCTGTTTGGTATTGGCTGGTCTGGTTGGACTGGAAAATACTTTGCCTCACTAAACCCAGCATCAGATATGGGGCCACCAGACTGGATGCCTAACCTGTTCGAATCTCAGCACCTTGGTGCATGGCCAACCGATAAGGCTGGTATTGTACTCATAAGCAACGATGGTTTAATTGAGGTACTTGTTGAAGGACTCCATTTAAATACCGCAATGCCAAAGCTTATTGCAACTAACGATGCAATGCAGCAATATGGTGTGGCCAGTAACATACAGTACACCAACTGGTTTGAGTTTATTGATGCCAATAGCAATGAGGTTCCCGCAAGTTTTACACTTGATGTTACCGATGAGGGGAAAAGGGTACTAGATAAACTTAGCTTAAAAGCTACTATCCCAGCTGTAATAAAGGGTACACAGGCTAATTTCTATTACTTTGCTGCCGATTTTGCGCAGAACCCTGTGGTTATGCCAACCTCTCGTATTGCAGGTGGCTTAACCATAAACAGATTCCTTACAGGTTTTGGTAGCAGCTACGAGTCGATGTTCTACTATCGCTTCTACGCACCACTTATGAGTAGCATCCTAAACGATTACTACATCACCATACAATCTGCAAAGGAAGGGGAATAGGGGTTGGCATTTAGTGTATAGCGTATTGTCGTTTTACGTTTAACTTTTAACTGGTTCGTGTTTGGTCATTTTACTATTCACGTTTAACTATTCACGTTTCACTTTTCACGTTTCACTTTTCACGTTTCACTTTTCACTTTTAAAACATGATCAACCCCTTAGATACCACCCAGCATTTCTACAGTCATAATGGTAATGTAGTTCCAATCTCGCAGTTTGACCTGTCTCTTTTATCAGGCGAAAAGGTTCTTTACGAGGTTATTAGGGTTGTTGACTCGTGCCCTGTGTTTTGGCGTTACCACATGGAGCGGTTTGCACGTTCTGCCGAACTTAGCGGATTACCTTTCCCAAGTGCCAATGGGCTTACAGCTCAGGTAAAGGCGCTTTTGGCGCAAAACCCTGTATCAGAAAAAAATATTAGGCTAGCACTGGTTTATGGTAGTAATAAGAATACGCCAACATTTCTTGCCTACTTTATAAAGAGCAGCTATCCGGCAAAGGAACTTTATGAGCAGGGTGTACGGGTTGAACTACTATGGGCTGAGCGTCCTAATCCGTTGGTAAAAGCCGAGAACCACACACTGCGTGAGGCAGCCGATGCAATTATTGCTAACGGCGCATACGAAGCGTTACTGGTTAATGGACAGAACGAAATTACCGAGGGTAGCCGTTCCAATTTTTTTGCGGTTAAGGATGGTTGCCTGTTTACATCGCCATTGGGTGCAGTGCTTGAGGGAATTACCCGTAAAGTTGTTTTGCAGATATGCAGGGAGAATAGTATTAAGGTTGTTGAGCGCTCTGTTGCAGTAGATGACCTTGATGGTTACACCTCAGTTTTTTTAACGGGAACATCGCCCAAAATACTACCTATTGCTCAAATCGGCACAAAAAGATATGAGCCACAAAGTGATATTGTGACTCATATTCAGCATCTGTTCTATGCAAAGGAGAGGGAATCTATCTTGGAATGGTTCGCTGCATTAAATAGTACTCCTGCTTAAGCGAGTCGCTAGCGGGTTTGCCATTGTACATAAGAGTAAACTTCCCATCAATTTGTTTATAAGAGAAATTTTTGGGATCAACCATTGCGCTGTCTGCAACAAGGTTGTCCTCGAAGAATAACTTTTCCCTAATCTTTTTCACCCTGAACTGGGCATATTCAATTGTAGGCTTATTGGCTAGCTTTGTACTATCGCTAGTTGTAGTAGCCTCCTCGTAAAGGGTTATGTAGTTTTGGTAGCTTCTAAGTGCATTTTTGGGCTCATCTATGAGCTCCTGGCAGTATGCAACGTTGTAAAGCAGGTAGAATCGGCTTGGCGTTATGTCTATTGCTTTTAGGTAGTTCTCTATAGCAAGTTTTAATTCTTTACTCTCTTTGTATAAATATCCCATCTCCTCGTACATCATGGCCAGCTCATTCTTGTCGGGATTCATAAGCAGCGTGTTATTCTGCAGGAGCTTAATGGCCATTGGCCTATCGCCAATCTTTCCCAATGCTTTTGCCAGAACAAAGTTTAGCGGGATATCGGTGGTGTCAATTTTATAGGCGGCTTCCATTAGTCCAGCACTTTTGTAAAATAGGCCGTTGTGATACTCCGTTATACCATAGTGCTTTAGCGTAAAACGCGTAGAATCGCCCAGCTCAAAGGCCTTGCTAAACCACTTTGAAGCCGATGCGTATTGCTCTTTCCTAAATTCGGTGTAGGCTTTAGTTCTGAGTAGTGGCACATAAGTGCTATCAAAAGTAAGGGCAGTATCTATTGCCGATTCCCACAATTCGAAGGGTGCTCCGGAGATGTTCCCTATTTGTCCAATCTTAACGGCTACTGGAAGGTTTGTAGGGTTGTTGTAGTGCGACATGAAGTAGCAGGCCCATGCGCTATTGGCATCGTTGTCCTTATAGTAGCAATCGCCAATTTGTTCCCATATAAAGTAGTTGGTAGAGTCGGCCTTAAGCAAATCCTCCCAAATGGCTCTGCTCTTGGCAAACATGTTTTCGCGTTTAAGCAAACGTGCCAGCTCAATTTTGGCATACTGGTTAGTGCTATCGAGTGCAATAGCCTCATTATAGCTCCTAATAGATTGGGTAATCCTTCCTAAAGAGAGTAGTGTACCTGCAAGTTCTTGTTTTGCAACGCTACTAGTAGTGTCAATTTTACATGCGGTATTAAATGCTATTGCCGCGCTATCGTAAAGCGTAAGAGCTCTATAGGCATAGCCTAGCATAAGGTGATTTTGGATGTTAAGAGAATCATCGGCAATTCGCTTTTTTAGGATGGGAATGGTTTTACTGCCATTAGCATGGAGCATTAAAAAGTCCATGGAGCTAGTAGTGCTATCCTGTTGTGCGAATGCTAAATGAGAAACTAATGCTAGGACTATAGCAGCGGTAACTTTCATTTTCATCGGTACAAAGAATTGTTAAATGGATTGATTTTTTGAGGATTCTTATTACCCTTTAGCACGGAATAGTGTGCAAGCCTTTTGGCGATGGCTATTCCTTAGTGTTAAGTCAAATTTTTAAGAGAAAAACAAGGGAACTTAGGGATTAGTTCCCTTGCTATAAATTGTTTTGTTACTGCAATGCGAAGTTAATAGGGAAAGTATAGCTTACGTTTACTGCTTCTCCGCGCTGATAACCTGGGGTCCAACGACCATCGGATAGTTTAACCACATCAACAGCGGCTTGGTCTAGACTAGTAGCAACTCCACGTATAACTTTAACATTGCTAACGTTTCCTGTTTTTGTTATAATAAACTGAACGTAAACTCTTCCTTGAATACCTTGCTCCGCAGCCACCTTAGGGTAAACAACGTTTTGGGCAATAAATTTTCTGAACTCATTGGCATCTCCACCATCAAATTTGGGCATTTTTTCCACCACATGAAATATTTCTCCATCAACGGGAGACTCTTGAACCTCAGCGGCACCCTCCGATTTGGCAGTAACTACAACCTCTTCCAGTTCCGAAGTCTCAGGAGCTTTTTCGCAAGCGATTGTGAATAGAAGCGAACCCAGTATCATTAACGAAAGGGAGAAACGGATTACAGCACCTTTGCGCTTTTCATTTAAATTCATCATAGCTAATCGTTTTAGTGTTAGTGATTTGTTAAAACAGTTGCCTATGGGTAGCGCTATCCCATTAAAGGCAAGGGAAACTATAGATTCCTGGTACGCGTACAGGTCAACTCGCTTTCTCAGTACTCCCTCGTCGGCTTGAAACTCGTGCACTTCAATTAATCGTTTCTTTAGCTGCCAAAACAAGGGGTTAAACCACTGAAAAACAGAGAGTATTTCGAAAAGTATAATATCTAGGCTGTGTAGCTTACTAAAATGTGCCTTTTCATGATCAAGTACATCCTGAATGGAACTATTGGGAATATTCTTTTTGTTTATAAAGCAAAGGTTTAGGAATGAGAAAGGTGGTATGTCACGTTGGTGGTTTACAATAACCCAGCTGCCATTGCGCTGCTTGTTCGCCTTGCTGTATAGCGCAACAATGCTTGCTAACTGCCTGTTAAACCTAAATGCAAAGAAAAGTGATATGGCTCCGTAACCCAATAAAAACCAAGGTATGTTGGCTCCGTTGTTTTGGGCGGTAACTGTTATCTCCTTTAGCTTTACCATGTAAAACTCTTGCTGTGTAGATATAATGCTATTGGATGTTAGGCTAATTTCTGGTGCAATGGCTGGTAGAATTGCCGATAATGCTACTCCCAGTAAAATGAATAGCCGCGACAATGCAAAATTATTCTCCCTGCGCATGAATGCCTGCCAAAGCAACCAAACTATTGTAACGCCGATGCTAACTTTTAGCAAATAGCTAAGAATTTGTAGCGCTTCCATCTTCTTTTTGTTTATCTAACTGTTTTTGCAATACGTTAATTATCTCCTCCATTTCGCCAACTGTTAGCTCATCCTCTTTAGCAAAGAACGATACTAGCTGGCGGTATGAGTTGCCAAAGTAGTTTTGGATAAATCCTTTTAGAAAAGTTCCTGTGTACTCCTTTTTGCTTACTATAGGAAAGTACTCGAATGTTTTACCGTAAGCATTATGATCTACAAAGCCTTTCTTCTCTAAAATTCGAACAATTGTAGATACAGTATTATAAGCTGGTTTTGGTTCTGGCATGGCATCTACAATATCTTTAACAAACCCTTTTTCCAGTTTCCAAAGAATTTGCATAATTTGCTCCTCGGCTTTTGTAAGCTCCTTCATAGTAGTTACCCTTTTTTAAGTTCTTTAACGCAAATGTAAACTAAATGCTTAGTTTATCAACTAAAAACTTAGTTTATTTTTAAGTAAAATAATTAACTAGTTAAATATAAATTATATATGAGAGATTTATTGCGGGTTGCAGCAGTGCAACAAAATATTATTTGGGAAAAATCGGAGGCAAATAGAGATGCGTTAGAGCAGATTCTTGCTGCTCAAAAGGGAAATGCCGACATTGTTATACTCCCCGAGATGTTTACAACAGGGTTCTCAATGAGCCCCAAAAGTTTAGCAGAGCCAGAGGAGGGTGAAACCCTTAAGTGGATGAAGCAAGTGGCCACAAGTGGTAGCTTTGCCCTTTGTGGTAGCATAATAGTGGAAAGCAATGCAAGGTACTATAACCGATTCTACTTTGTTGAGCCTTCGGGGCGGGTGTCGTGGTACGATAAGCGTCATCTTTTTAGAATGGGCGATGAGCACAACCATTATGCACCCGGAAATGAGCGAAAGATTATCTCCTACTTAGGATGGCGCATAATGCCCCAGATATGCTACGATCTTCGTTTCCCAGTGTTTAGCAGAAATAGAAACGATTACGATTTGCTTATATACGTTGCCAATTTTCCCGCTTCGCGCAGGGGTGTTTGGAATACGCTCCTTCCAGCTAGGGCTATAGAAAACCAGTGTTATGTGGTTGCTGTTAATAGAGTTGGAACCGATGGTGTTGGACTAGATTACTCTGGAGATTCGGCTATTTACAATCCGCGGGGGAACGCTATGGTTAGGGCTGCAGAGAATAAGGAGGTGGTGGTTATGGCAGAGGTAAGCCTCTCTGAGCTTAACTCCTTTAGGGAGCGGTTCCCTGTTTGGCTCGATGCCGATGATTTTACAATCAAACTATAAGCGGCAAGGCTAGAGGAGACTCTAGCCTTGCCGTTTTATTAGCTCTTTACAATACGCTTTGTGTAAACCTTGTTACCCGATTTTACCTTAACAAGGTATATTCCGGGTTGGAGTTTTTCAATGTTTAGGGTTGTACTACTGCCTTTAACATCATTGCTTTGTATGGATACACCATTTATGCTTATAATCTCGGTGCTAAACATACTGGTGTTGGAAGGCATTGTTATGGTGATGCTATTGCTTGCTGGATTAGGTGATATTGTTACATCAATGTTGGAGCTAATCTCGTTAACACTAGTTACGCTTTCCGTTTGCTTAAGAATCCAGTTGTTTGGATCGAACTCTACCGATTTAACAGGGTTGCTAAAGGTTAGGTTGAAGCCTTGCTCGTTTTCGCTCACAAAAATGCGTTGTGTCTCAACCCCAATTTGAGTTGTTGCTACAACTTCCATCGATGTTTTAAATAGCGTGGTTAAGTAGCTGCTTCCGTTATGCATTACCTTAATGTTAAGCGTATTGCCCTGTATGGAGTACTCAAACCTATAAATAGGATATCCAAAACCATAGTACCACTGGTCGAAAAACCATTGGTAATTAGATTGGGTTACCTCGTTAAGTACGTTTAAAAAGTCGTTTCCTGTTGCAGTGCTGTGGGCATATCTATTAAGAAAGGTTTTAAGAACGTTAAAGAAAACCTCATCGTTGTTAATTTCGTGCCGAATCATGTGAACTAGCGATGCCCCTTTTTTATAAGATAGGCTATAATCGAAAATACGGCTCTCGTCATGGGCCTGCGCTTGGTTTATGTACACGCTTCCGTTGGGCTTATTTCTAGCGTAGTAGTGGGCAGTTTTTAGCCAATTGTCGGCATGAGACTGCGAGAAAAGGTGCTGCAGGTGAAGGTACTCTCCGTATGAGGCAAGCCCTTCGTTAATCCATATATCCTGCCATGTACCACAGGTAACATAATCGCCAAACCACATGTGTGCAAGTTCATGAGCCACCAATCCGGGTGTAAAGTAACCCAAAGTAGTAATGGTTTGGTGCTCCATGCCTCCTCCAAAGGGTGCCATTACATGGCCATACTTTTCGTTGCTAAAGGGGTATAGTCCAAAAAGTTCCGAGAATAGCTCTATTTGTAATTCTGTTTGGTCAATAACCGCTTGGTTAGATTCAAGGCAGTTGGGGACGTTGTAAACAAAGTTTTGAATGGGCATTGGATTGCTCATGCCAGGAAGCGTTAGGTATCCAGTGTACTCATGGTAGTTGGACACTGTTGCTGCAATAAGGTAGTAGGCTATGGGGTAACGCGACTTCCATTCGAATCGGGTTTTACCATTTCCCAAATCTACGGTGCTAGCCAGCACTCCATTTGATACTCCAATTTGGCCTGTTGGAACAGTAATTAGAATATCGGCACTATCGGCCTTATCGGTTAGCTCCTCTTTAGCAGGGAACCAATCCTTAGCGTGAAACGATTCTGAAAGTGTCCAAGTAACCCATACTCCCCAGTTGTTATCAAAAGTATTGGATAGCCCTTCGCCTGGTGTGCCAGCATAGGTTATATCGGCTGTAAATATCTCATTATGAATGAAGGGGGTGGTTAGGTTAACCGTTATTAGGTTGTTGCTATGGCTAAACGTTACTGCGTTTCCATTAATTTTTACTGAACTAACGTTAAGCTGATTTATTAGCTGTATGGTGAATGTACTCATACTTTCAACTACCGATTTTGCCTTTATGGTAACTGTTCCGCTAATTGCAGCAGTGCTGTTACTAAGATTTATGTCCAGCTTATAGTACGATACATCGTAGCTGTCCATTTGGGTGCTGTAAACACCCTTTTCCACGGAAGCACGATGCGCCTTATGCAAATCGTATGATGTATTCTGCTGCGCTGTGCCCAGGTTAACCCATGTAATGGCAGTTATTAGTGAAAGGAGAAGCCGCATAAGCATTTTGATTTTAGGTAATTGGTTACTTGAGTAAAGATAACCAATTAACACTCTTCTATGCAAGCAACATCCTTTGCAAAGCAATAATTATTGGGCTAGCTAAGGTGTAGAGAAACCTTTATTTGTACTTCTCCAAAAACTTGCTGCAAAAGGAGTGGAGAAGGTTAATATCGGTGGGCGAGAGGTCGTTTAGTCGCTCCATAATTCTACCATAAATTAGCAGTTCTGGAGATATTCCACTTAGGGTAAGTACTTCCGAGGCCTTTCCCATAAGGGCTTTTAGGCTCTGCTGGTTGATATTTTCGGTTTGAAGGGGAGGTGTATCGGAATCGGTATTGGGCGTAATTCCAAATTTGGAAAGGCTATATGCGTACACCATAGCACTTTGCGCCAAATTTATTGATGGGTAGGGTGCCGCCAACGGCACGCTAGATGTGCGGCTGCACATGGCAATCTCCTCATTGGTTAGCCCCGATTCCTCGCGACCTAACACAATGCCCACGCTTGAAATTAGGTGCTCGCGCTCCTTTAAAAAGCTGTAAAGGTTGGTGCTATCTATAGGTTCTAACTTTACCCAGCGGAGCTTAGCCGATGTTGCCACTGTAAAGTCCAAATCGGCTATGGCATCGGCAAGGTTATCAAAAACCTGAGCGTTCTCAAGAATATCGTTTGACCCGTGGGCAAGCATTTTGGCTTTAAGCTCTAAATGGTCGCATGGGTTAACCAAGCGTAAGTTGGTAAAGCCCATTGTTTTAATGGCTCTAGCTGCTGCGCCAACATTTTCGGGAACTGCGGGCTCTACAAGGATAAACGATACTTTCATTTTGTGATTTATTACGTGCTACCAAGGGGTATAAACAGATGAAGCTAGCATTTCTACTAGCTTCATCGGAGTGCAAAAATAGTGAGTTTTACTTAATAACCTCAAGTGCTTTTGCTGCAGCCTCAAGTGTTGGCTCAATGGCAAGCGGTTGACCTACGCCACCCTTCATCCAAAGTTGTGGAATTAAGCGTCCTTGTTCAAATATGCGCTGTACCTCGGTTGCAAAGTTTTTGCCTTGGAACTGCTTTTCAAGTTGGAAATCGATAAGGTGTCCAAGTGGGTATGCCGATAGGTAAAGTGGGTTATCAATCATGTGTGAGTAAATGGCTAAAATTGTTTCGTCCTTTGTGCCAAATACATCAGCGTAGTACTTGTTCCAAACATCCTTAGCAATGGTTATTGTCATTTCCTTAACCTGTGCGGGAGTGGCGTTGGGATTAGCGTATAACCATTTCCATAGGCTGATATCAACAAGCGATACACCCATAATCTCGTAGCACGACCAAAGGTTATCTAGCGCCATTAGGTGCTCTTTCTCTGGGTTATTGTCCTTAATGCCTAGCACATCGAGGTCGCGTTTCTGGAAAACGAAAGCAAGAGCCTCAGTAAATGCTGTGTTTGGAACACCGTGCATGGTGTAGTAGTCAACATCGTGTAGGGTTATGGTTTGCTCAACGGTGTGACCAAACTCGTGCATGGCTATGTTAAACCCTTTGTAGTTCATTCCTGCACCAGTAATGCGGGTGCGGAGTAGGGCAACATCCTCGCGCATTTCGCCACCCCATGCATGACCAGCACCACGAGAGCCTTCAACCTTAATCTTCTCGCCAAAGAAGTTGGCTTTTTCCTTGCTCCAGCCAAGGTTAACTAGCATGGCAGGAATCTCCTTCTCGTATGCTGCTGCGCTGGTAAAGCGTTTTGCTGTTGCTGCATCGAGCTTCTCGGCAGGAATGCTGCTACGCGATTTAAACCCATCGTACCAAATATCGTAGGGTTGTAGTTCGCGACCTAGGCGTTTGCTAATTAGCTTGCCCGCTTCGCGAACCTCTTTTGATGATACAAATGCGGTGAATAGCGCCTCAACATCCTCTACAGGAATTTCAAAGTTTCCCTCAAACTGACGCTGAATGTAGGTTGGCATGGTTGGGTTAAACTCGTCCATTGCCTTAAGTGCACCAAAAAGGTTCACAACCTGTTGGTAGCGAGTATTGGGCTCGGGTTTTGCTTCAACCTTAACGCCATTTTCGGTTACCTCGTTGCTGTATGGGTTCCAGGTAAGCTTGTCGCTGTTTATTACATCTAGTGGAATAGATTGGTCAATAATGCGTTTCATTACCTGATAAATCATCTTTTGGCTCTCAATGCCACTTTCGCCGTTGGCGTACTGAGATTTAATCTCGTCGCGAAGTCCCCAGTGGCTAATTAGCTTTAGATCGGCAGGGAAAAGGTTTTCGCCTTTATCGTTAACCAGTTTGCCTAGCTGAATGTTGTACTCGCTAATATAGGTATCGGCTTCGGTTGAGAACTTGGAGTAGTTCTGAACCAGTTCGGCAGGTACGCGTGAGGTAAACATGTCGCCCATGCGAGCGTATGCCCATTGTAGGCGGTTCCAGCTCTCGCCCTGTTCTGTTTTCTCCTTTAGGCTGTAGTTGGGGAAGTTAAGAGCTGTTATAAAGGCAATTTTATTGGTAAATAGGTCCTCGGAAAGGTGAGCGCCAGCGCTAAATCCACCAAAAATCATATCAACATTGGTTACTGGACCCCAATCCAAATGGAGCGGGCGCATAAGGTCTTTGCTTATGCGTAGAAAATAGCCATTTAGGATTTCGAATCCGTACGATAGCTTGTCGAACAGGGTTTTTACCTCTGCCTCGCCAGAAACAAAGTTCTCGGTACAGAAGTTTTCAAACTCCGTTTCGGTGCCATCGGTTGTGCGCCAAAGCGATGCTGCTTGCGATACACCACGGTCAATACGAAACTTCTCCGCTTCGCCGTACTTTTCAACTAGCTGTTTTTTTACCTTTTCCACGGTTGGTTGGGTTATTGGACTGCCAATGGTTTCTTTTTTCTGGGGGGCGTTGCACTGGCTAAATAGTATAATAGCTGCAGCACCAATCCCCATTAGGACTCTTTTCATAGGTAGGATTTTGGTTTATGTTGTAGATTCTGGTTTAGTTGTTAAAACATCTGCAAACATAGCATTCTGCTTGGAGATAAGGATGATTTCGATCATGTGTAAGCAGGCATTTGTTTCCCTCTACGATATTTTTTTGCCAAAGGGGGTTAACGCCAATCCGGCCAATTTAAAATGCTGCGTTGCAAAGGGAATCCCAATTATTGTTATGGCTAGGAGTAGGCCAACCACCACATGGCTAAGGGCAATCCAAATGCCGCCAATTAGTAGCCAAATAATGTTCATTATGGTGTTTAAGCAACCATTGCCCGTTGGAGAGGTTTCAATTTTCTTCCCAAAAGGCCAAAGTGCCACAAAGGACAACTTGAAAATTTGAATGCCAAAGGGGATACCAATAATGGTTAGGCACATAACGAAACCGCTTACGAGGTATTCAAAAAAGATAAAAATGCCGCCAAATAGAAGCCAAATAATATTTCCTATAACGCTCATAACTGTTGTTTGTTAGGTAGTTATAAAGTAACTGGAGTCTTGTAAATATATTAAAGATAAAGAAAATTTTATGGCGAGCTAAATACATTAAGTGTCTCCGGCTGTATGGTATATTTAAAAACGAATGATATATGAGAGTAAAAAACCGATAAATAGCAGAGAATTGCGCTATTTATCGGTTCCGATTTTATTGAGGTTTAGGAAAAACTACCAAATAGTTGCGCGCTTTTCGGGTGCAATGTATAGTGGTTCTGTAGGCTCAATGGTAAATGCCTGGTAGAACTCGGGGATGTTAAATAGCGCACCGTTAACCCTAAAACGGCCAGGTGAATGCACATCCTCTTTAACACGGCGCATTAGCTCCTCATCGCGAATTACCTGCCGCCAGATGTTTCCATACGATAGGAAGAAGCGTTGGTTGGCGGTAAAACCATCAATAGGAGAGGGCTCGTTATTCCCTTCAAGCGATTTGCGGAAGGCATGGTATGCAATGGTTAGCCCACCGTAATCAGCAATGTTCTCACCTAGGGTAAGGTTGCCGTCAAGGTGCATGCTATCAATGGCAACAAACGCGTTGTACTGGTCAACTAACGGTTGGGTAAGTGCCTTGAACTTCTCTGCATCCTCTGGTGTCCACCACTCCTCTAGGTTGCCATCCTTGCTGTATAGCCTACCCTGATCGTCGAAACCGTGAGTCATTTCGTGACCAATAACTACCCCAATACCACCATAGTTAATGGCGTCGTCGGCGTAAAGGTTAAAGAAGGGAGGTTGAAGAATCCCCGCAGGAAAAACAATCTCGTTCATGGATGGGCTATAGTACGCGTTAACCGTTTGTGGGTTCATAAACCACTCGTCGCGGTCCACGGGTTTGCCCAACTTGTCCATATTCTTTCTGAACGAGAAGGCTAAAGAGCGCTTAATGTTAGCAGCGTAGCTATCCCTGTCTATTTCTAGATTTGTGTAATCGGTCCACTTATCGGGATAACCAACCTTAACGTTCATGGCGTTAAGCTTATCAATGGCTTTTTGCTTGGTAACCTCGCTCATCCAGCTAAGATTCTGGATACGCTCACGGTAAGCATCCTTAAGATTGGCAACAAGGGTAACCATCTTTTCCTTTGCCTGAGGAGGGAAGTTTTCCTCTACGTAAACCTGACCTATTGCTTCGCCAAGAGCCATGTTTGCAGAGCCAGCAACGCGTTCCCATCTGGGCTTGTTCTTTTGACTACCCGATAGTACCTTACCAAAGAAGCTGAACTGTTGCTCAACAAATGGTGAGCTAAGGTATGGCGAGAAACGGTTGATTAGATTCCACGTAAGGTATGTTTTCCAGCTATCAATAGGTAGCTCGGTTAGCATTTTGCTCACCTCGGCAAAGAAGGTTGGGTTGTCTATAACAAAATCGGAGGGAACATCAATGCTGATATTGGTAAAGTAAGCATTCCAGTCAAAGGCAGGGGCAATGCTCTGCATCTCCTGTAAGCTAACCTTATTGTAGGTCTTATTTGGGTCGCGGCGCTCTAGGCGGGTCATAGAAGCCTTGGCAAGGCGACTCTCAATTTGCATAACCGCTTCGGCCGAAAGCGCCGATTGAGCCTCATCCTGACCAAGGAGGCTAAACACTGCGGTTAGATGCTTTTGGTACTCCTCTCTAATGGTTTTTGAGCGAGGATCGGGCGATAGGTAGTAATCTCTGTCTGGCAATCCTAATCCGCCTTGGTATAGGTTCACTATAATTTGGTCGCTTTGCTTATCGTCCTGTCCTGCATACACAAAGAAAAGGGGCGAAACCCTAATGGTGTGTAGCAATGCAATTTCCTTTTGTAAATCGGTAGTGTTAGCAAGAGTAGCAATGCTATTAAGGTTGTTGGTAATAGGGTTTAATCCCTGCTCTTCAATGGCAATGGTATCCATTCCCGAAGCGTAAAAATCGCCAACCTTTTGCCAGCTGCTGCCTTTGGGAGCATCCGCTTTTGCTGCCGCTTTCTCGAATATCTCCTTAAGTATTTTATTGTTACTCTCTTGGAGCATATCAAATGAGCCGTAACGCGATTTATCCTCTGGGATAACGGTGTTTTTCATCCATGTTCCGTTAACGTACTCGTAAAAATCTACACCGGGTTTCACGCTAAGATCCATTTGAGCAGGATCAAAAGCCTTCTCTTCACCCTGCTTCGACTCGCAGCTACTAAAGCTAACTGCGGCTATGGCTAGTATTGCCATTGGGTAAAATAGTTGTTTCATGGTTAAACAATTTTCAAATATGTTTGGGGTTAATCTTGTTTGTAACAGACTGGTTTGATTATTCTATTCTTTTATGGTTTAACCTCAATCTATAAAATGTTAATAACACCTTTTTTTGAAAAAGAGTTTTATTATGGCACGCAAGATTTTGCTATTAGCGTGAGTAGCTATTTAAGAAAATAGGAGCCGAGTAGCATGTTACTACAGCAGTAAACTATTAATAAAAAAGAGGGGCATACGCCCCTCTCATAGTATGAACTGCAATAAGAATTTATTCAAATTGCTTAAACGCTTCCTTAATTAGGCCAATTGCTTCGCGTAGTTCAGCCTCTTTAATAACAAGAGGAGGAGCAAAGCGAATAATATTTCCATGAGTTGGCTTAGCAAGTACGCCTTTCTCTGCCATTGCCATACAAACATCCCAAGCAGTTTTACCTGGCTTGTTGTTTATTACAATAGCATTAAGAAGCCCCTTACCACGAACTAGCTCAATCATATCGCTCTTAAAGTTGCTCATCTCCTCGCGGAAGATTTTACCCATCTTCTCAGCGTTCTCTGCAAGCTTTTCCTCTTTAATAACTTCAAGGGCAGCCATTGCTACTTTACCAGCTAGAGGGAAACCACCAAAGGTAGAGCCGTGCTCACCTGGTTTAATGGTTAGCATAATCTCATCATCGGCAAGAACAGCAGAAACAGGTATAACACCACCAGAAACAGCTTTACCTAGGATAAGTACATCTGGACGAACACCTTCGTGATCGCAAGCAAGTAGCTTACCTGTACGTGCAATACCCGTTTGAACCTCATCGGCAATGAAAAGCACGTTGTGTTTCTTACAAAGGTCGTAAGCTTTCTTTAGGTAACCCTCGTCTGGAACAAACACACCAGCCTCACCTTGGATTGGCTCAAGAAGGAAACCAGCAACGTTAGGATCTGCTAGTTCACGCTCAAGAGCAGCAAGGTCGTTGTAAGGAATACGAATAAAACCAGGAGTGAATGGGCCGTAACCAGCATAAGAATCAGGATCGTTACTCATGGAAACAATGGTAATGGTACGTCCGTGGAAGTTACCATCACAAACAATAATCTTTGCTTCGTTATCCTTAATGCCTTTCTTCTTGTAAGCCCACTTACGGCAAAGCTTAAGAGCTGTTTCGTCGGCTTCAGCACCAGTGTTCATTGGAAGAACCTTGTCGTAGCCAAAGTACTTAGTGATATACTCTTCGTACTCTCCAAGTACGTTGTTGTAAAATGCTCTTGAGGTTAGGGTAAGCTTTTGCGCCTGATCTACAAGGGCTTTAACAATTTTTGGATGACAATGGCCTTGGTTTACAGCAGAATATGCTGATAGGAAGTCGAAGTAACGCTTACCTTCAACATCCCACATATAAATACCCTCTCCACGCTCAAGTACAACAGGAAGTGGGTGGTAGTTGTGGGCTCCGAATTTGTCCTCTCTTGCAATGTAATCTTTTGAGGTCATCTTGCTCATAACAGTGGTTTTTTATTGATTTAATAGGTGTTTAGAAGTCATTGTAAGGGTTTAATGACGGTTACAATCTTACTGCTTGTTTTTCAAATTTCAAAGTTATTGAATTGCTATACAGCTATGTTAAGAAACATGTTGATTTTTTGTATGGTTTTTTACTTTTTATTCTTCTTCAACTTATATTATGGGCTGTAAGGTAATAGGGCTGTTGTTTACTTGTTAGCTACAACGGTTGAACAAAAAGGAACCCTAATCGTTAACTAATAAAATGCTGGAGCCGATGAATGGTAGTACTCCAATAAAAGATAGAAGAAGTGAACTGGCCTTTGCGCCTAAAGAGCTTTCTACAGAGGTTTTACTTGAACTTTTTGATGCTGCACGTTGGGCTGCATCGTCATACAATGAGCAGCCATGGCGGTTTTACTATGCCAAGCGTGAGGCTCCCGAGGCTTTTGTTAGTGTGCTTAACCTTTTGGCCGAAGGGAATAGGGTTTGGGCAAAGGATGCATCAGCGTTAATTGTTTCAGCAGCAATAAAAGAGCTACATCGTACAGGAAAGCAAAACTTTTATGCAATGCACGATGTAGGTATGGCAACGGCCAATCTTATGATTCGTGCAGCAGAGCTTGGTTTGGTAACGCATCCCATGGGTGGTTTTGACCATGAGCTAATGCATGAAACTCTAATGATGGACGATACGGAGTATCCGGTAGCAGTAATTGCGGTTGGCTATAAAGGGAGTGTAGCAGCTCTCCCTCCCGAATTGCAGAAGCGGCTTATTGCTCCTAGGGTTAGGTCTAGTATAGAATCCTTTACCTTTGATGTGAACGATTTATAAAAAAAGGGGCTATAGCCCCTTTACTTTTTTCAATCCCAGCAGTTTAAGCATCCAACGTGGCAATCGCTTTTCAGGATCGCGCTTGTCTAGGTTTATGAAAAGGCCAAACTTTTTCATAATGGGGATTTTATGAGTTTCAACAAACTCTATAAGTGTTCCGTCGGGATCCTCAATATAGGTAAAATGCCCAGCTGCTTCGCCCATATCAAAGCTACCGTTGGTGTTATGCTTAACGTTTGAGTTAACGGTAAATGGGAATCCAGCCTCGTTGCACTCCTTTTCCAGAGCGCTCATGTGCTTTACATCAAAACAGAGGTGAATAAATCCTAAGTCGCCCCAGAAACGGTTCTCAAAAATCTTGTTTGCCTTATCGTCAACTAGCTGAACTAGCTCAATTTGGCTGTCGCCTATTAGCTCGCTAAGCGCTCCTTTCCGGGGAGAACTGTGGGTTAGTACAACTCGGCGCATTTGCCGTGTTCCGCCGGGTAGATCTTTTAGGTCGTTAAATGAGTCAACGCCATCAAATACTATTTTATCGTAGCCCAAAATCTTTTGGTAAACCACAAGCGATTTGTCAATATCGGAAACACCAATAACAGCACCATAAGTGCCACCTGTTGGTTTATCGAGGTTGTTAAACCACGAATTGCTTTCAATTACCTGAAAATGATTACCAAAGGGGTCTTTTACAAAGAAGTGCAGCTTACCATCGGGACCAGAGTGAACATCGCCAAGCGGCTCAATTCCCTGCGATTTTAGGTGATGATAGGCTTTGGTAGCATCGAAACACTTTATTTTAGCTGCGAAAATTCCAAGATCGCCAAGCGTAACATCAAATGAAGGAGCAAGAGGTGTTCGTCCAGAGTACTGCCAAATCTCAAAGCCTCCGCCACCTTGCATGTTAATGGCAAGCGATGCGTGACGCTTTTGGGGCTGTCCCCCAGTATAGGGAAGCATAAGCTCGGCTACGGTGTCGTCCTCAAACACGCGAACGTCAACGCCAAATGCCTTAATGTACCAGCTCCATGCCTTGTAATTGTTGGCAACACCAATACCAATTTGCTGTATGCCACAAATTATCTTTTCCATTGCGATGTGGTATGTTAGGTTTAGGTTGTTTTTATATTTCCAATAACTTGGTAGAATATTCTTGGGAAAAGTCTTTTTATGTGCACCATTAGCAGCTCCTTACCACCAATAAGCACCTCTGGTTTGCGCTTTTTTATGGCCTTGAGGTAACGTTGGGCGCAAACATCGGCAGGTATGCCATTGGCTTGCCCTGGATCCATTTTCCCGTGGGGAGTGCCATCTTTTTCAAGTGCATTTAGCGATATGTTGGTTTGAACCCGTCCGGGATAGGCTATGGTTACAAAAATATTGTGGGGCAGGAGCTCCAGCCTAATGGTTTCAAAGAAACCCTGAATGGCATGCTTGGCCGATGCGTACATGGATCGTAGCGGGAAACCAAACTTGCCCGATATGCTACTGGTTGCTGCAATGTACCCTTCGCCAGCCTCAATCATTTTGGGTAGTATAGCCTTGGTGAGCACCACATAGGAGAAGAAGTCTATTTCCATAATCTTCCTATCAAGGGCAATAGATGTGTCAATGGCTAAGGCGCGCTGACTTATGCCGCCATTGTTAATAAGCAGGTATATAGCTCCGTACTTTTGCTGCACCTCTAGGGCTGTTTGCTCAACAACCTCTGGGTTGGAAAGATCAAAAGCTATAGCCTCACAAAAGGAGGTATGCTGTAAGCATTGCTCTTTAACTTTATCCAAATCGGTTTGCTGGTTCGATGAGATTACTAGCTTAGCTCCCTCTTTTGCCAGTTCAAGCGCTAAAGCCTGGCCTATTCCAGATGAAGCACCGGTTATCCAGCAAAGCTTATCTTTAAAAATATCCATAGCGTAATACTTGAGAGTAGTGAGGTAACTGTACCGTTATTGGCTCACTATTTTGCGTTTATAATGAGAAAAAGGCTGAAGGAAAACCCTCAGCCTTTGCAAAGATTGTAAAAATATTCTCATTCGTAACTTTTTTCGCTTAGGATATTCCCTTGGGCATCGTAAATTATCCACTTTCCCGACTTCTTTCCGTTGTTGTAGGTCATGTCGTACCGCATGGTGCCTGCATCGTCCCAAACAAACCATTTTCCATGCTTTACACCATCCTTAAAGCTCGCTTCGGCGGTTTTAACCCCTTTGTCATTAAAGGTTTCCCATACTCCGTCCATTTTTCCTGCTTTGTAGGAGCGGATTTCGTTTAGCTGGCCATTCTCAAAATAGGTTTTGTAAGTGCCATCAAGCATACCGTCGGTAATGTTCATCTCAATTCGGAGGTTCCCATTAGGATACTTCTCGCTATAGAGGCCTGTATATGGCTTTTTGTTTTGATCGAAGTACCTGCCATCGTCACTTTGTGTTAGCTGGGCAAAGGTGTACTGCGAGGCTATAAGTAGCGCTATAAGTATTAAAAGTCTTTTCATTGTGAACAGATTATGGTGAAGGTTATAAATGCTTTACTCTCGATTTTCTTTTCTTTCAATTTTTGTACCAGTTACTAGAATGAGTACGAAATGCTGAACGAAAAGGTTCTGCCTAACGAGTAGTTACTAAAAACGTACTCTTTACCTCCGTATTCGTAGGTTTGTTTGTAGGGCGAATCGAGTAGGTTCTTTGCCGATAGCTTAAGAGAGTACTTCTGGGCAAACGTTTTGCTAATGTTAAAGTCCATTTGTCCGCGTGGCGTCTCGTAAACATCAGGAACCCCTGTTGCATTTACTAAGTATAACCTTTCACCTGATATGTTGTAGGCTAGGTTGGCGCTTATTCCATTCTTCTCGTTACTATAGCCTAAGTGTGCATTTACTATATATGGCGATTGTCCAAACATAACACGGGTGTTGCTAAAGGATGGATCGAAATGGCGTTTTAGCTCCAGCTCCTTGCTATCAATGCTAACTTGCGATTTTACTAGTGTTAGGTTTAATCCAACCTTAAAATCCTTGGTGATTTGGGCAAAATCCAAGTTTTTGCGGAATTCAATTTCCAAACCATATAGGCTAGCCTCATCAACATTACGTAGGGTTAGCTCTGGGTTTGCTGTTTCGGTGTTAAAGGTGCGCTCTATAGGGTTGTGAAACATCTTGTAGAATACGCTAAGTGATATTATTTCGCCAGAGTTCATAAAGGTTTCCCAGCGTAAGTCGAAGTTATCAATTAGGGTTCTATCAAGGTTGGCATTACCCACAAAAACAAAATCGCCAACAAAATCGAGCGATGCATAAGGTGCCAGCTCCCTAAACGATGGTCGTGCAAGGGTTCTACTAGCCGCAAGGCGGAAGTTGGTTTTCTCTGTTGCCGAGTAGGTTAGGTTTAGTGCTGGCAGTATATCGGTTGATGTGATTTCGCCCTTGGCAACATTTGCCCTTAAGCTCTGGGTTAGAATATTGGTGTGCTCTACGCGTGCACCAACATTTGCCCTTAATTTGCTGGTTAGGCTAAGGTCTAACAACGAGTAACCCGCCGCAACAAGCTGCTCGCCATCGTAGCTGTTCTTTTCGTTTGTCGATTTTGAGTTGGATATATAAATTCCATCGGGAGCATGTAGGTTTTCATCAGCAAAATACTCGGTAATATTACCATTGAAGGTGTTTGAGTTCTCGCGGTAGGTAAAACTTTTCTCCCTAAATGCCCTGTTTTTGAGCACTGCAGCTCCGCCAAGCATCACCTTTCCTGTTTTGCCTGCAATTTTAACGGGGATTTCAATGTCGAGCTTGTTGTCCCAGTTCGACTCCTCCATGTTACGGAAGTAACGGGTAGGAACAGGGTAAAGCGTTGGGTTTATGCTATAAACGGTATCGGTACCATTAACAGCATAGCTGTTGGTGAAGAAACGTAGATCTGGCTCGTCCTGTGTGGACACGGTGTACGACGATAGCCACTCAATCTTTGTTTTGCCCAATGTTGGAAGCACATGCTCTCCCTTTAGCTGGTACGAGGTAAAACCTCTTTGAAGGTACTGTAGCGTGCGGGTTTGGTAGTGCATGTCGCCATCGGATGGTTTGCGCCCTTCCTGCATACGTGCCGACGACTGGCCGCTCTGGTTGTGAATTAGCACAACGCCTACCTTATTATTGTTGTTTAGCTTGTAGTTTACAGTTCCCATTGCACCCCATAGCACCTCCTGATTGCCCTTTAGGTCGTAGGGCAACACTAGTTCGGGTACTAAGTATTGCGAGTTCTTATCCGTTAGTTTATACCTATTGGTTTCGCCATCGTTGGTTTGTGAAAAATCGTTTTGGTAGGTAAGGCTAACAAGGTAGCCTAAATCTCTGCCCAAAAGTTCCTTCTTGTTACCCATTGATATTGAGTAGCTCTGGTTAAGGAAAGAGTTAACCTGCTCTGGGGCCATTTGCTTGCTAAAAGAACGGGTTATCTGCGTAAGCTTAGCGTCGTTTTCGTAAAGGTATGGGATTTGCCCCTTTGCCTCATTAGGCATAGCGCGCGTACCATCGTCAAAAGCTAGCCAGTCCGTTTTTCCTCCCTTGTATAGTAAAAAGTCGTTCTTTAAATTACTGTTGGAGTTGTAACCCATTCCCATGGATAGCTGGAAGGTGAACTTCTCAGGAAAATCCTTTGTAACGATGTTTACATACCCACCAGAGAATGAGCCGGGTAGTTCTGGTGAGAAGGTCTTGCTAACAACCATATTCTCAATAATGTTACTGGGGAATAGGTCCATTTGTACCGTGTTGCGGTTGGGATCTAGACCCGGAATTTCCGCTTTGTTCAGAGTGGTTATGCTGTATCGGTCGCTAAGTCCACGAACGTAAACGTACTTGCCACCTTCAACCGATATTCCAGTAACGCGCTTTAGTGCGCCAGCGGCATCATTATCGCCTAGGCGGCTAATTTGCTGTGCCGATATGCCATCGAGTACGTTTGCCGACTTGCGCTGTAGGGTGAGCAATGCTTGCTCCGTTTTTTGCACCGCGCGTGCCGATACCACAACCTCTTCTAGGCCAATGGTTGCCTCGCGAAGGCTAAAGTTGATAACAGTTGGAGTGCTTGACTTTACTTCTACGCCTGTAACCTTAATGGGCTCGTAGGAGATAAATGAGCATACAATGCTATAGGTTCCAGGTGTTAATCCTTTTAAGGTGTAGTTTCCGTCAAAATCGGTAGTTGTACCCGTTGTTGTGCCCTCTATAATAATGGTAGCACCAATTAGGGTTTCGCCTCTATCCTTGTCGATAACATTACCCGTAATACTGCCATTTTGCGAAAAGCCGAAGCCAACAAATGCGACGATAAAGGCAAGGGTAATTATTAATCTGTTCATTATTAGGTGGTGTATTTGTTAATGCTTAAATGCTTTAAAAATCAAAAGAGGTTTAAAATTGATTATCGGGAATCAGTCGTTGAATAGAATTCGTCCGACTAACTCCCGATAGGTATTGTTTAATAAATTAGTTAGCAAAAGTTCTAGTCCAGCCTTTAGCCCAATGATTTGCAACACCAGGTTCAAAGGCACCTTTGTAGGATACATTCATAAACCAGCTGTCGGTAGATTGAGCTGCACCGCTTACATTTCCTGTTGGAACAGGGCTAGCTGCTGATACGCCAGGGTCAACATCGTTTACGTTATTAGCCGAAGTCCAGTAGGTGGCAACCCAGCTGTTTGCTGTAGCAACCGTAGCATCGCTAATGGTTGATTTGCTCTCCTTTTTAACGTAAAGCAGTTTTGCTGCAGAGTTGTCGGCAATACCGTAGAATAGGTTGTTCTCAATTTTTAGGTTGCCATCAACCATTTGCTTGTAAGAGCACTGTGAGTAGTTGTCGCCATCACCAAGAATCTCAATGTTGATACCCTTAGGGAAGCCTACAAAAATTGAGTTGTAGTAGAATCCACCTGCATTGTCGCGGAAAATGATTAGATCGTCCTCTCCAAGTGCATTTGCAGTTCCCTTACCAATAAAAGTAGCATTGCGAATTTCTGGTTTAGCGTAAGGCTCTCCATCTTCTGGGTTTGTACCACCATCGTGCTCACCACCACGGTTTGCTGCTGCTGGATCCTGAATGGCAACCCAGAACTGACCTTTACCGCGAAATCCTTCGTCGTAGTCGTAGCTATCGTCGCCGCAGTTTGACACTAGTACATAGCGAGTGTTAACAGTACCACCAAAGAATTCAACTCCGTCGTCCTTGTTTGCAAGAACCTCAACGTACTCAATGGTAGTTCCAGAACCTACACCGCCTAGGGTTAAGCCGTTAATTTCGTTACCCTCGCCAATATCGGTACCTCCATGGCGTATTGAAACGTACTTAATAATACCACTGTTGTCGGTATCGTTGCTTCCACCATAAAGACCTCTAGGTTCTGTTGTTGGGATACCCTCAATGGCGGTTTCGCCTGGGGTAGAGTTCAATTTTGCTTTGCCAAGCACAATAAGACCGCCCCAAAGACCGCGCTTATCGTTGGTTAACGAAGTACCTTCGTAGTTGTCGGCTTCTGCTGTAAAAACAATGGGTTTTGCAGCAGTACCCTCAGCGTATATTTTACCTCCGCGGGCAACAATTAGTGCGCTAGCATCTTCCTCCTGACCTGGTTTCCCTTTTACAAGAGTACCGGGTTCAATGGTTAGGGTTTGGCCCGAGTTAACAAAAACAAGACCATCAAGAACCCATGTTTTATCGGCGCTCCAGGTTATTGTTCCAGTTCCTTCACCTAAGTCCTTAATGGTTACAACGCCATCAACCTCGGTGTACGATGTGTTAAAGTTGTCCTTTTTATCATCATCATCGTTGTTGTCGCAAGCGGTAAAGGTAACCGCTAAGCCAAGAAGCATTGCTGAGAACAGCTTAATGTAGTTTCGTTTCATTTTCACTTATTTGTTAGTTAATTGAATGTTCATTTTTACATTAGCAAAAGTATTGGTGCAGTTTAGCTCGGTGTTTAAGCGTGAATTATGCGTTTGTTAACTTTGGTAGGCTCTCTTTTAAATCAATGTTAAATAATGGTTAATATGCACATTCACATAGTAGTGCAAATGCTTACTATGCTTAACTTTGGATTGCAAAAAGGCGTATATTGTAACGCTTAACATCACAACCCCCAAAAAGAAGAAACCCACTACTCATGGAAAATAGTTCGTATAAAATTCTACTGGTTGACGACGAGCCCGATATCGTTGAGTTTGTTAGCTACAACCTAAAAAAGGAAGGCTTTGTGGTTAATACCGCCAGTAATGGTCGCGATGCCATTCGGTTGGCCGAGGAAATACGGCCACACCTTATTCTACTTGATGTTATGATGCCTGAGATGGACGGCATTGAAACCTGTGAGCAGATTAGGAGCAACAACAGGCTTAAGGATACACTTGTTGCCTTTTTAACAGCTAGGGGCGAGGATTACAGCCAAATAGCGGGCTTTGATGCTGGTGGCGATGATTATATAACAAAGCCCATTCGCCCAAAGGTTCTTATAAGTCGTATAAAGGCTTTGCTTAAGCGCTTGGGTACTATTGCAGAGAGTAATGATGTAGAGGAGCAAATTCCCTCTGGCACCGGAATTATTATAGACAAGGAGAAGTACCTTGTTTATAAGGATGGTGAAGAGCTGGTTCTTCCTAAAAAGGAGTTTGAGCTGCTGGCACTGCTTTATAGCCGTCCGCAAAAGGTTTTTACTCGCGACGAAATATTCTCTAGCGTTTGGGGCGATAATATCATTGTTGGCGACAGAACCATTGATGTTCACATAAGAAAGCTACGCGAGAAAATAGGTGAAGATCATATTAAAACCATAAAAGGAGTAGGCTACAAATACGTGGAATAGCTGATGCGTTAAGTTTCTTTATTTAGAACCTTGCAATGGTCTTAATGATTTTGCTATGAAAATGTTTACTTGGGACGAAAAGTATAGTGTTGAGATCGTTAGCATTGATAACGAGCATCAGGTACTTTTTGATTTGATTAATAAGCTTTATGAGGCAATGAGCCAAGGTAAAGCAAGGGATGTAATGTCTGGAATTATAGAAGAACTTTATGAGTACACCAAAACACATTTCCGCCGCGAGGAGTTCTACTTCAAAAGCATTAGTTACCCAGAGTCCGATGAGCATAAGGCTCAGCACGATGCTTTTGTGCAAAAGATTAACCACTACAAGCAGCTCATCAAAGAGGGTGATACAAGTTTCTCTGTAGAAGTTTTAACCTTTTTAAGAGATTGGCTTATTAAGCACATACAGGGAACTGATAAAAAGTATGTTCCCTACTTTAAAAAGTATGGAATCCGATAAAAACTTCAAATAGGGATATTACTATGTCGTATTTCTTGTGGGATGAAAAGTATGCCTTTGGTATTGAGTCTATTGACGAGGATCATAAGGTGCTTGTAGGCCTAATTAATCAGCTATACGTTGCAATGAGCCAGGGTAAAGCGCGTGCAGTTATTAGTGGCATTGTTACGCAAATGGTTGACTACGCAAAAGTGCATTTTAGGCGCGAAGAGTTTTTCTTTAAGGGTATAAACTACACCGAATCAGCCGCGCATAAGGCAGAACACGATGCCTTTACTAGCAAGGTTGCTGAGTTTAAAACCGAACTAGATGCTGGTAATGTTAACATTTCCATTGAAGTAATTAACTTTCTTAGGGAGTGGTTAACAAATCACATTCTTATTTCGGATAAAAAGTATGTAGCCGAGTTTAAAAAGTTTGGTATTAAGTAGATATAAGCCTTTATTCCCAATAAATTAAAACAAAAATGGCAACCAAATTCTGGTTGCCATTTTTGTTTGCATTTCAATGTTTTGCTTAATCAACATTGTTAAGGATAAAGTCTCTTTGCGCCTTAAGTAGGTTGACAGTATGAAGCATAATGTTTTTTGTCTCATTAATAATAGCAAGGTAAAGAATGCTATTTCGAGTACCAGCCTCATTCTGCTTAATGCGCTTAATTTGTTTCTTTCTAGCATCGTTAAGCATTTCAAGTACTTTTTGCTGCATCTTTATGGCATCGGGAACTGCGGTGTAATCGTTATCTTTTACCATAACCATAATAAGTTCAAATAGCTTCGAAATCATGTTGCTTATCTCAATAAGCTCTTGGTTCTGGCTCTTGGTAAATCCTTTGTGGTTGTTGTCTATATGCTCAAAGGCAGGACCCGTTACAAAGGTTAATGAGTGCGCAATTTCTCGTAAGTAGTCAATTACCTGTACGTAGTAGTGCCCTGTTTCAATGGCATCGGCCTGAAGCTCTTTAAGTACAGTATAAACATTGTATTTAAGCTTTTTAGCCTCAACATTTAGGTCTTCCACATCCTTGTCTAGCTGCTTAAGTAGCTTCCTGTCCTCAAGGGTAAGACCCGTAACGGTCTGGTTATAGATTCTTAGAATATCGTTAAGCGACTTGTTAACATCCTTTGTACACTTATTAATTAGGCTATCTTCCATTGCAAGTTCCTCTAGTGCACGGTCGCTTGCTTTTTGTTGCTCTTTTTTCCTGTGCATCATGTACGACTTAATAATAAGCGCAACAGCAATAAGAATCATTACAACAACAGCAAATACACCTCCGTAGTAAAGTATTCCTGCAATTAGGAAAGCAACGGTAAAGGCAATGAACGCGGTAAAGAACCAACCTGCAATAACGGTAAGCACACCGGTAATACGATACACAGCACTCTCGCGGCCCCAAGCTTTATCGGCTAACGAGCTACCCATTGCAACCATAAATGTTACATAAGTAGTTGATAGAGGAAGTTTTAACGAGGTTGCGGAGCTGATAAGGATACTGGCAACGGTTAGGTTTACCGATGCTCTAATTAGGTCGAATGAAGGCGCATCGGCCATTCTTTTACCCGTTGATTTAACTGGAGTAAAGCGCGATTCAAGGAAACGGTTAACCCTCTTGGGGAGAATTTTCTCGGTGTCGCGGCTAAGGTTACGGAATACCCTAACAATAGAGCGAGAGAACTGCGTGCTTCCAAAGCGCTCGGTTCCAACATCCTGACGAGAAAGGTTAATCTCCGTTTCGGTTACAGTCCTTGCCTTACGCGATAGCCAAAGGGTTATTACCATTATCAATCCTGCAATCATCAAGTAGAAGATATTGGTTGCAACAGGTTTGGTTAGGTCTGTCATTAGCAGCTGATCGGCAGGTATACCTGGGTTGGCAATGTGAATTTGGTACGATTTTAAACCTGCCATGAAAACCCCAATAAAGTTTACAAGGTCGTTACCTGCAAAGGAAAGCGCAAGGGCGAATGTACCTACTAGAACAATAAAGCGTAAGGTGTTCCACTTTAAAATGCTAATGCATATTTGGAATATTATAGTCCACAGAACAAACATGTACAATAGAATAGTTGTTGTATGTCCCTTGATGTAGTCCATAACCTCGGGCTTTATAACGGGAGAGCCCTCAATACCTTTCAGTAATATGAAATAGGTAATGGCTGTTAGGGCAATTCCACCCCAAATGCTGCCAAAAAACTTGTAATTCTTTTCGTACTGAAAGGTGAAAATAACACGAGTTATGTACTGTATTAAGGAGCCCGCCAGGAAGGCAACTACAACCGATATTAATATACCCGAAATAATGGCCAGTGCCTTGGCGCTATTAATGTAGTTGCTTAGGTTAGCAAACGATTCCCCGTTGTTTGATATCTTAATTAGCGATATGGCCACCGCTGCACCCAAAAGTTCAAATACCAACGATACTGTTGTTGATGTTGGCATACCAAAGGTGTTAAAGATATCCAGCAGCAACACATCGGTAATCATTACTGCTAAAAAGATCATCATCAGCTCGGGAAGGAAGAACTGATCGGGGTGAAAGATGCTTTTTCGTGCTACTTCCATCATGCCGCTTGAGAATGTTGCTCCAATAACAATACCTATGGAGGCAATGATCATGATAATGTAGCGTGGGGCAACTTTGCTTCCTATTGCAGAGTTAAGGAAGTTTACAGCATCGTTACTAACACCCACTACTAGGTCTAGTACGGCTAATCCCATTAGGACCAGCACAATAATCAGGTAGTAATTCTCCATCTTGTAGAGTTTTCTATGTTTGTATTAGGCGCTGTAAAAGTAGTTCTAGTAAGCAGTTCTTTAATCCGCAACCTATTTAACATTACCTTAACCCAATGTTAAGAAATTGTTAAGCGGATTAAGATATCTGATGCTCTTCTATAGATTATAGACCGTGCAACTATACACCAAACACTAAACACTAAACACTATCAATACCCTACCGTCCTTCCATCTGCTCAATTATGTAGTCCTTTTTTCTAACGGCTACAGGTATTTCGGAATCGTCGAACATAATAAGCTTAAGCTGCGGAAATCGTTTTAGCTGTTTTACAAACCGTTTGTTTACTAAATGCGATTGGTGAACCCTAATGAACCCCGATGAGGCAAGCATATCATCAAACTCCTTTAGCGTTTTGGAGATAAGAATGCTTTTGCCCGATTCAAAGAAGAACTGGGTGTAGTTGTTTTGCGACTCGCATCGCACTATGTTTTGGATATCCACAACATGAATGTTGTCGGATGTTTTAAGCACAATCTTGTTGGGCTTGCTATTGGGGTTGTCAACGTTGGATAGCAGCGTATCAATCTTTTTTTTATTCTCCTCAAGGTTAATTGTTCTGGAAAGTTTCTCTACTGCTGCGTACAAATCCGATGGGTCTATGGGTTTAAGAATATAGTCTATTGCGCTGTACTTAAAGGCCGCAACGGCATAATCTTCAAAAGCGGTAATAATAACAAAGTGGAACCAAACGCTCTCAAAGCGCTTTAGTAGGTCGAATCCGGTTCCATCGGGCATTCTGATGTCAAGAAAAACTACATCGGGTTTTGTATGATTTATTATTTCAAAGGCATTCTCAACAGAGTCGGCTTGCCCAATAATTGATACCTGTGGGCAGTAGGTTTTTAGTATCTCTTCAATAGTTTGACGAGCCTTGCTTTCGTCATCAACAATAACTGCGTTAATCATACATTAAGCGTATTTATATGGAATTGTCAGTTTAACTAGGGTGCCACGTTCATTGCTGTTACGCTCACTCTTATCAATAATGGTTAAATCAATTTTGTAGCCTTTGGCCTGTCTAAGTTTTTTTAATCGATCGGTGGTTATATTAGTTGCAAGTGATTGGTACTTTTTACCTTTCTCTTTTTGGATTCTAATGGATTCATTAATGCCAATGCCATTGTCTTCAACCTCAAGAATAATGTTTTTACCCTGGAGCGAGAAGCGAATGGTTATGAGACCCTTTTCCTGAATGTGTGATATGCCGTGTTCAATGGCATTCTCTATTAAAGGTTGAGCCAGCATGGGCGGAACGCCCATCTCGTCTCTAAAAATCTCACTATCAACAACAATTTCGTAGTCAAATTTATCCTCAAAGCGCATGGACTGAAGCTCTAGGTAGTACTCTAACGTTTTAACCTCCTTGTCTATTGTGGCTATTTCGCTTCTTGAGTTCTCTAGGATAAGCCTAACCAGTTTTGCGAAGCTCGCAAGGTATTTGCCTGCTTGGTGGGGGTCTTTTCTGAAAATGTAGCTTTGTATCGCCGTTAATGAGTTGAACACAAAGTGGGGGTTCATTTGCGATATAAGCAGCTGCTGCTCCAGCTCCATGTTGCGTGTTTTGTATTTTATTTGCTTCGTTCGGCTGTAAACAGATAGCACAACGATACCCATAAATAGTGTTGTGGCTATTGCAATGGCAACAGGCAACGGGTTCTTTGGGATGTGAATCACAAAAAAATCGGGACGTGAAACAATCCACGCTTCGTTTTTGCCACGTGTATTTAGTTCGGGGCAAGGTTTGGATTCCCTGTAGGTTGTATCCCTAGGTGTGTTGCCCCCAACAGAAATTGTAGGGGCTGCTATTAATAGTAGCAGGTGTATTGTTACATAAATTAGGCGCTTTGCAACCATTGCGTTGGAACGATTTTTAGACAAGGTATGCAAAAAAAGAAAAAGCCCTTACACATGCAAGGGCTTTTTTAGGTGTATTTGAAAAACTAGCTGTTTTTCTCGGTGTATGCTCTTCCTGCTCTAAGTGCTTTAAGGTTGGTTTCAACCACATCGGCACCCTTGCGACCAAATAGCTGGCGAATACCATCCTCAATATTTTCGAAAGGCATGTTTAAGAATGGCGATGCTGCGCCAAGCATTACTATGTTTGATGCTCTTGATGAGCCAGCCTCTTTGGCAATGGCATCGGCATCAATAATAATGTGGTTTTTAACCTTTTTAATTTCTGCTATAATGCTCTCTGTTGATGGATAATCGGTAATGTTGTTGAATGGGGTTGAGTTGGTTACAAGCCATCCGTTTTCTGAAAGGAAAGGAAGGTAACGCAACGACTCCATTGGCTCAACAGAAAGGATTAGGGTTGCTTTTCCTACAGGGATTAGATCCGAAGCGATGGGCTTGTCGGAAATACGTAGGTTCGATTGCACGTCGCCACCACGCTGGCTCATCCCGTGAACCTCGGCTTGTTTAATGTATAGGTTTTCTTTAACAGCGGCTAAGCCAATTGCTGCTGCAATGGATAGAATTCCTTGTCCACCTACACCTGCTAATATGATATCTGATTTCATCCTTAAGTGCTTTTTTGTTGTTTAACGAATTGCCAAAAAGGCCTATCTATAATCCGCTCAGCTTATTCTTATGCATTCTTTTTCTCTTCGCGTTTTCTGCGCGCAAAGGTTTGAATACACTCACGTTGTGGAATAATTACTGAAACACCTTGGTAAGCAAGCTCCTTTTTAATAAGCGCCACGTTCTCCTCATGGTTCTTGTGAAGCGGAGTGGTAACGTGAATGTGCTCAGGATCAACACCTATTCCTTTGCAAATCTCAAGAATTCTACCAAGAGCGGCAGAGTCCTGCCCTCCGGTCATTCCTGTTGTAGAGTTATCGGAAATAATAACAGTAATAGGAGCATTCTCAAGTACAGCATCAAGCAGGCCAGTCATTCCGCTATGGGTAAAGGTTGAGTCGCCAATAACAGCAACTGCAGGTACTAGTCCAGCATCGGCAGCACCCTTGGCCATAGTGATTGATGCACCCATATCAACTGTAGAGTTAATGGCGTTGAAAGGGGGTAATGCACCTAGGGTGTAACATCCAATATCGGCAAATACACGGCCTGTGCCATACTCTTTAAGTGCCTCGTTAAGGTCGGCGTAAACATCGCGGTGGCCGCAACCCTGGCAAAGTGATGGTGGACGGTTCTTTACAATTTCGGGAATTGCGTTGCCCTCATAGTAGCTCATTCCAAGCGCTTTTGCCACTAGGTTAGGATTAAGCTCTCCATCGCGTGGAAGTAGCCCATTTAAACGACCATGAACGGGTTTGCCTAGGTTTAGGAATCCTCTAATCATCTCTTCAACAACAGGTGCACCCTCTTCTAGAATTAGCAGCTCATCGCACTCATTGTAAATTTTAGAAACTAGCTTTTGAGGTAGAGGGTACTGAGTGATTTTTAGCACTGGGTATGGGCAAACTCTATCTGGGTAGTTCTCCATAAGGTAGTTAAAGGCAATACCTGTGGTAATAATACCCATCTTTTTGTTGGCGCCCTCTATGTACTGGTTAAAAGGAGATTTTTCTGCTTCTAGTTCCATTGCTGCTTGTCCAAGAAGCAGTTTTTTGTAGTTCCTACGGGCAATGGCTGGTAGCAGTACAAACTGTCGAGGATCGCTAGGTAGCTTAACCTCGTTTTGCTGCTTCATGGCTTTACGCACAACGTCGGCACGGGAGTGCGCCAAACGGGTGGTAATCCTAATCATTACGGGTACATTTAGCTTTTCCGATAGTTCAAAAGCAATGTACGCCATATCGTAAGTCTCTTGCTGGTTTGATGGCTCAAGAATAGGAATCATGGCAAACTTAGCGTAGAACCTTGAATCCTGCTCGTTTTGAGACGAGTGCATAGATGGATCGTCAGCCGAAACCACAACCAAACCTCCATTTACACCTGTTACGGCTGCATTAACAAAGGCATCGGCAGCAACGTTTAGCCCAACGTGCTTAAAGCAAACCATGGCGCGCTTTCCTGCATACGACATACCAATGGCTGCCTCCATTGCCGTTTTCTCGTTTGTTGACCACCTGCGGTGAATGTTACGCTCGGCGGCTAGCTTTGAGCCCTGAACGTACTCCATAATTTCTGTTGAGGGGGTGCCAGGATAGGCATAAACCCCAGATAAACCAGCATCAATTGCACCTTGGGCAAGAGCCTCGTCACCTAAAAGAAGTTGTTTTTCCATGACAAATATTTTACGTAGATTTTTGAAAACGAATGATTTGGGTTAGATTTTGATTCCTCCCGAATCAAAGCCCCCCAAAGCGCTTTAGATAGCCAACGTTAAGTGCAACGTTATGTAAGAAAAAGACAAAACTGGTGTTCATTTCAACCTGAATTGCTTTGTTATGTTTTGTTATCTAAAAGTTCAGTTTTACGAAAATATTGAAAGCAAAGGTATCAATATTTTTAATAAAACAACCGTTTGCGCACTCGTTGCTTCAATATTGAAAGTGAATTTAGAATGTTTCCTTACAGCTCAAAACTTGATGCAATTAGTGCTATATATTTTGTAGCTACATACTTTTTTCCGTTTTAAAATGTCCTGTGTAAATGGTTCCTGTTGCGGCATCTATGGATACTAAGTCGCCTGTGTGCAGCGTGATATCGTCGAATCGACAGCGCTTATCGGTAGTGAAAACCTGCAAGTTACTGCAGCTTAGAATGCATGTTTTGCCAAGACGACCTGCTGTTACCGCAGCATGTGATGTTGCGCCTCCGCGCGAGGTAATTAGCCCATCGCACTCTAGTATAATACCAATATCGTCGGGAGTAGTGTCGGCACTTACAAATATTAGCTTTGCTTCTGGGTTTTGCTTTTTCTGCTGCTGTAGATCATCAAAATCAAAAACAATAATACCATTTAGTATCTGATTGCTGATACCAATGCCTTTCCCCAGTACACTTGCTTTTGGTGGCTGCTTAACGTAAACCGTTTGTAGCTCAGGTACAAAGATATCCTGATCGCGAACCTGTAGGATGTAAAGATCGTATGGGTTATCGGACTCAAATGTGAACTCAATCTCTTGATGCCCAAAGCTTAGCTTGTTGATGAGCTCATCGGAGAGCTGATAGAGCCTTTGGTAAACTCTGGGTAGCACAGTTTGTAGCGATGCGGTTTTTCCATTGGTTTGATGTTCCGATATGGGCAGTACAGTTGTGGTTCCACCAACAACATCCTCCCCTTGGCTAAGTAGGGAGTAGTCGCCATTTAGCCTTATTCCGGGATTGGCCATGTTGGTATCGTGAGTAAAAACAACCCCAGTTCCCGATGTTTTGTGCAAATTTCCTAGTACCATTTTCTGAATTATTACCGCAGTTCCCCACTCATCGGCAATTTGAAGATGCTTTCGGTACACTTGAGCACGTTGGCTGTACCAGCTGCTATGAACATTTTTTATGGCCTCAAACAGCTGCTGGATAGGGTCGCTATGTAGGGGCACGTTTCTATTCTCCAACACTTTTTTAAATCCCAGTGCTATACGTTTCATCTGCTCGGGGTTGAACAGGTCTCTAACCTCAGCGCCAAATTTAGACTGATTTATGGCCACAACATGGTCAAACGCGCTGCGCTCTATGCCAAAGGACATGCCCCAACTTTGCAAAAAGCGCCTGTAGCAATCCCATGCAGTCCACGCCATATTGGGCTGCAAGCTTAGGGCTTGCGCAATGGTATCGTTCATACCCACATTTAGAAAGGTGTTCATGGCACCTGGCATGGAAATGGCTGTTCCCGACCTTACCGATAGAAGTAACGGGTTGTTTGGATTCCCATATTCCTTTCCAGTTAGCTGTTCTAGCTCCTTTATGTGCTTAAGTACAAGATTTTCATAGTCGGTTTTAAGCGATGCATGCGATAAAATGGTGTGCTGCTGCCTAAAAACTTCTGTTGAAAGGATGAATCCGGGAGGAACAGGGAACTTATTTAGGTATAGCTGCTTGAGAAAAAAACCTTTGGAGCCAATAAAAACCCTGTTGTCAAGGTTTATATTCTCCCTGTATAGTGGGCTTATCATCATATCGATATCAAAGCTCATAATGCTAGTTATGGTATCGGGCTTATACAGCGCCGACATCCTATTTAGACTGGAAAGGATATTGGTTATAAACGTGTCCAAATCCTGTAGCAGAAAAGCAGATGATAGCATTTCCCTATAAAATGCCTCCGTTTTTTTATTTATGCTGATTAATGGGTTCTGCGTTTCGGATTCAGTTAGGTAGTAGGGTACAATTTGCTTCAGCGCGCTATCGTAGCGTCGGTATAGCGTGTTCCTGATTATTTCTTTTACGTTGTTGCTTAAAAACTGAAAGATATTAATGTGCTGATGTAGAGAGAAGCTGCGCGATGAAAGGCTGTACTTAAGCATTTTTAGGTTGGACTCAAATCCCTGATTGGTGATGCCATCAAATTTAAGCCCTTGGTAAAAAAGCATCAGTAATTCTGTGGTTTTTACTAATGTATCGGCAGTAATGTAGCTTAGGTTCAGATCGGAAACGGCATCCTTCATCAGCTTTGCCACCGATTTCTCCATTTTAAAGATTAAGCCCAGAGCTTCGAATTTAGCCTCATGATACTCTCCATACATAGAAGGAATGCCAAAAGCCACATGGCGTTTGTAGTAGATGTTTTCCCAACCTTCGCTTTTCTTTTTATCGGTAACAACCCTGTTGAGCTTACTCATGCATAGGTAAACAAATCGAACCATTTGGAGCGTATTCCCATTTTCTGTGGCAGCGTCAAACTGCTTTAAATCGTCGGGGTTTAAGCATCCATAAAGCTTTATTTCCGCAACAATATCAACAGCATCGGCATAGTACTTCTCCTTTAAAAGGTGATATATGCGATGGAAGTGGATTAGCTTCTCCTTATGGATGGAGTCAACGTTGCGAATAGAATCCATGGCCTCTAGTAGCCTATCGTGCCTTACGCTGAGTAGCTCTGTTGGTTTTACGCCCAAACTTTCCGATACCTGCCCAATTAGCAATCTCATTGGCGTAACCCATTCATTTGTAGCAGAAACCTTCTCCTTGATATCGGAGGGTAGGAGGGGCGCTAGTGGCTCCATGTTACCATCAACCCAGAACTGTAAAATGGTTTGTAAAAAGCCAAGGTGCTTGTTGTTGCTATCAATATGTATTTGCTTGCGGAGGAAGTGCATTAACCTGTCCTGCCTGTTAGAAAGGGTATCAAGTGCTGTTGAAACATCCCTAAGTTCCCCTTCGGCACCAATCTGATTAAAGTAAACTGGGAAAATGCGGCATAGCTGCTTAACGGGTTTGTAAACGGTGCCAATTTCGGCATTAAGTAGCTTTGATACATCGCGCTGAAACAAGTCTGTATCAAAAATGAGGATTCCACCAAGTTTTAGGTTTACCACAAGTGCAGCTAAAAGCTTTTCGAACCGTTTAGGGGCAGTTTCAATTAGTTCTAGCCAAACCCTAATGCTCTTTAAGTGGTTGGGATCGACTTTTAGCTGCCAATCCTCACTCATAAAAACATTTCCTGGAGCTGTAAATCCAATTCTAATAACATGCTCCTCGAATTGGTTCAACAACTTTTTGTTGAAAAAACGAGCAAACTCTTTACCTAGAGTAGCTATACAGTCCAGCACGATGGACTTATGGGTAACTTGCAACTCCTCGAACAGCCTAAAAATGTCGTTAATAAAGCCCTCTATCTGGTTATTGGGGATTTCGTTTAGTATGCTTGTGAGCAGCTTGTTTAAATCCCAAATTAAATAGTCTTTAAGATGCTCCATTGTGGGCAGCTTAAGGAGGTAAAGTAAGTAGTGGAATTGACTTATTGGGCTTTCAAACTCATCAATTAGCTGCCGGTGGTAGTTGGCAATGTCGGAGTATAACGGTACATTTTTGCTCAGCTTAAGTAGGGTATCGGAGGTTTCAATAACCCGCTTTAGTTCCTTGTAGAAATCTGCGCCAACTTTTTGTGCAACAAGGATGTTATCGTCGGGGAAATGCTTGTTTTCCCTTTGCAACCATTGTTCAATTTGCGAGTGCTGTTCCCATGTGTCAACCGTTTCAACAGCTATTGCATTTAGTAAATTAAAGTACTCTTTTTCTGTACTTGAATTTGCTGTAAGAAATGATAGTTTTTTCTTAATGCTACTGGCATTCTGCAAAACGTTAAGCTTATGCGTTAGCAATGCATTCTGGTAAAGGTTAATGCATTGGTGTATCACGCTGATGTAATCCTTGTTCTCCTTTCCAATAAGTTCGATAAATGCAGCAACTGTAAGTAAAAGTCTATCGGTAACAGGAGCCGAATTGCTTTTGCTTAGCAAATAACCAATTATATCAACTGTTATTGTAAAAGCCTTTTCTGCATTTGTGTTTTTAGCATAGAACCAGAAGTCGGTAAGAGCCACCTTACGTATCTCCTCGCTAAGGAATTCAATGTTTAAATACGGGTGGTTAAGCTCCCTCAAAAATTCAGCGGTATGCTGATTTATTCCATACTGATTCTCGGATAGGGATAATAACCACCTGTGCGAATCGGGGAGATTTATGGTTACGTTACTTGTTTCTTCAAGATTAGCCTCGAGGGCTTTAGACTTTAACTTTGTCTGCATACCTCACTAACAATTATAGCATTGGTTTTGCTACAATTTGCTCTTAAAAATACGAAAGAAATGGTAGTGAGAGGATGTTTTTATCCTAATTGAAATGGTTATTAAACATTACTTCCCCGTTCGCTTAACAAAAACCGATTGGTTTACAGCGGCTTTAATATCATTAATAACCAATAGGGCTTCGTCGCGCGACTCGTAGGCTCCATATGTGTATCTAAATAGGTTGTCGGCTCCTTTGCTATACGATACCTCGGGTAGATTTGCAAATATTGCAGGATCAGCAGGTTGAACTAGCGCCATAAGCTGAATTGTATAGCTTGGGTAGCTGTAAACACCTTTCACAAAGCACGTAGTATAACCTGCGTCTCTAAGCTTTTGGGCAGCCTCATTGGCCTCTGTCACAGTTTTGTATATCCCTGTAGTGTAACGATACAGGCTGTCGCTTCTAGTTAGGGTTACTGTTACATCAAAATCGTTATCAAAAAACTCAAGGTTTACAGGATTTTTTAGCGCGATAAGCTGCACGGTGTATGCTTTAAATGCACCCTTACTAGTAGTATCGGCCTTAATTTGTATTGGCTTTTGTGCAATAGTGGGTTTGGCCTTGGGCGCTTCTTCTGCTTTCTTTACTTTAGGTGTGGGTTGAGCCTCTCTCTTTGCTTCTACTTTTGGTTTAGCCTTTTGGGGTTCTTCTTTAGGCGCTTCTGCTTTTCTTGTTTCTGGCTGTTTTTCCTCTACTTTGGGGAGCTCGGTTGCTTTTGCAAGTGTAACATCAGGCTTAATCTCTTCTTTAACCTTAGATACTATAGGTTCAGCCGTTTGTGCAGGAACTGAAACTGGCTTAACCAATTCTTGCGGCTTGGGTGTAACGGGTTCTGCAACTTGGGCTATAGGAACAGGAGCCTTTTCTGGCTCTTTCAGTAATGCTGATAATCTATACTCAGGTTGCGAGTAGCTCTCAGGAATGCTTAACGGGCTTGTAAATGGGGTGAATCCCGTGCTTGTTACTACAGCAGAGTAGCTGCCAGCAGGGATTCTTGTGGCAATGGCGTTGGGATTATTGGCAGGAGCAGTAAAGGTTTGCTCTTTCCCCGATGCTTCATCCTTAATTGTAAGGCTTATAGGGCTCGATACGGCGTTGCTAACCTCTGCTATTAGCCTAACACTCGGAGTAATGGTTACCCTATAAATATCATTCTGTCCAACGCTTTTGTCGTTGAAAGTTGCAATTAATCCACTTCGTAAATGCTCAATTGGATTGTAAAATACATTATCCTTGGTGTCGTTTACTGGGTAACCTAGGTTGTAAACCTTTGTGGGATTGTTAATGTCAATGTAAAAAATATCAAAACCACCCATTGAGTTGTGCCCCTCCGAGGCAAAGTAAAGATACTTCCCATCGTAGGTAAGGAAGGGACTGGTCTCATTAAACTTGGTGTTTATAGCAGCAATACTTTCGGCTTCGCCCCACTTTCCCTTAGAGTCTCTTTTTGAGCGGTAAATATCCAAGCCTCCTGCACCGCCTTTTCTGTCGCTAGCAAAATAGAGGGTTTGTCCATCGCGTGATACCGATGCATGTGTTTCGTTGTACTTGCTATTAACAGTTTTGTCGAGCTTTTCGGCACCGCTCCACTTGTTTTTAACTAGTTTGCTTACGTATATATCTGCATTTCTAGGGTCATCAACGCTAAGGTAAAGCTCTGTGCCGTCAAATGATATGCTACTGGTTTTAAGATAGTTTACTCTAAGTTGCTTGCCTATCTTTTTGGGTTGTTCCCAAACTCCATTCGTTTTTTTCGACACAAGGACTTCAAATCCCAGCCGAGTAATGGAGGTAAAGGCTAGAGTATTGCCATCGCCAGATATCACTGGGTTAAAGTTGGAGTTGGCGTCGTTTAGCGTATCACCTAAATGCTGTACGGTTGCTATAAGTGGATCTTTTTGGAACTCAATGACATTATCGCAATTCTTTATGTACTGGTTAACCAAAGGAAGGAGGTCGTCGTCGGGCTTTAGCAGCGATTTGTACTTTTCATACATCTCCTTCGCCTTGCTCAGCTTATTTGTCATTCGGTACGCATTGCCTAGTAGGAATATGGCTTCAATGGGAGCTTGGGTTTCCTTAACCGAACCCGTTTCATTGTCGGGCGAAACGTCTTGCGATGCCTCTTCTAGGTAGGGAATAGCCTCAGCGTAGTTTGAATCGGTGTTTAGTAGGCAATATCCTATTCTAAACTTGATGTTTGCGTTACCTTTTAATTCCTTAAGTATAGAAATGTAGTTCTTGGCAGCTTTGTCAAATTGCTTATCCATTATAAGGAACTCCGCTTCGCGGTCGAGCTCATAAATCCTATTCCAGTTCTGCCCAACTGCAAAGTAAAACGAAAAAAGAAGTGTTAATAATGGTATAAGTTTTCGCATCTGACAAAAGTTGTTCACTAATTTAACAATTGAATTAACGCAAAATCCATGTAAACACTATATAATTTACACTATTGTAAGCAATTATTGCATGAATTGGCAAAAAACTTAGGCTAAAATGCTGCTCGTTTAGTACGAAGAGGGATTTAATTAGGCTGTATTTTAGTTAGTTCTGGGTATGAGTATGTCTTAAATATCAATTCAACTAGTTTATTTACCATTGGGTTTTTGGCTTTGTCAAGATTGACATGGACTTAAAAGTAGAAGTAACCGCTCTGTGCCGTCATTTTTTTTATGTATGGTTTTATTCTGTCGATTTATTGCTGTAGATTTAATTAAGAATTGGGAAAAACATGAAGGCCAATTTGCATACAAACACCATCTAGTATTGTAAATTTTGTTTAAAATGAAATCGAAATTAGCTCTAACCCTTATTTTTCTTTGCGCTGTACTTAGCGCCACATCAAACACAAACTTTTCAATTAGCAAAGGTATTCTGGATTTGGGAACCGCTAGCCCCGTGAATCTCGAGCCAATTAAGCTGCAAGGAGAGTGGGAATTTTACTGGAACCAGCTATTAACTCCAGCCCAGCTAAGCGACTCCACAATAGAGAAAAGCTCCATGTTTGTGCCTGTACCAAAATCATGGGTTAACTATAAAATAGATGGTGAAAAGCTGCCAAATCAGGGTTATGCAACCTACCGACTTGTAGTTAAAAAACGTAAGGATGTAGATGTAACTATTTACGGACTTAAAGTTCCCTCTGTTTTTTCGAGCTATAAACTATGGGTTAATGGCAAGCTAATTACCGAGGTGGGCACTCCCGATACCAACAAGGAGACCGCAAAACCCCAATTTAAGTATCAGGATGTTTCCTTTGTTCTTGATCCACGTGTTGATAGCACATCAACCATAGATATTGTTTTTAATGTGGTAAACTACTCGCACCAAAGGGCTGGTTTACAACAACCAATTTACCTGAGCACATTTAAGCAGCTCACTGCCGAAACCCGATTCATGGATATCCTTAACCTCATCATTGTGGGTATTATCCTTGTTATTGGTATCAATCACCTTAATATGTTCTTTTTTAGGCGCAAAGATAGGTCTAACCTTTACTTTAGCATAGTGTGTTTGGTTATGATTTTTAGGAATATAACTACTGGCGATAGGATTTTGGCCTATGTTTTTCCAAACATCAACTGGGAACTGCTTGTTAAACTTGATAATTTATCGGGCTTTGGAACAATTCCCTTGTTTGCGCTATTTATCTACTCGTTGTTTAAAACCGATTTTCCCAAAAGGGTTATGCAAACCCTTATTGTGCTAGGAACTGTAATATCACTTTTGGTTATACTAACCCCTGCAAACACCTATGGTAAGTTTAGATTGCTTTACGAACTTTATATCCTTGTTGGAGGACTTTATCTAACATTTGGAGTTTTGCTTGTGGCAACCTTCCGCCGTCGCTCGGCTGCACTACCAACCTTTATAGGTATGTTTTTACTTTATGCAACGGCAATAAACGATGTGCTTAGTAGCATGGGCATTATTCAAACCGCTTATTTGGCGCAATACGGATTGGGTACGTTTATGCTTTTGCAATCCATTACCATTACCCGAAAATCGGCTGTAGCCATTAACCAGAACGAGAAGCTAAGTGTGGAGCTAACTCATGAAAAGGAAACCCTTGAGCAGCGCATAGAGGAGCGCACCACACAGCTGCAAGCGCAGCACGATGAGCTCATTATGCATCAGGAAAAGGAGAAGATTCAAACCTGGGTTAATAATGGCATTGCACTGGTAAACGAGATAATATCGCAGAATAAAAGTGACTTTAAAATGCTTAGCAATAGGGCTTTGGTTGATATGATTAAGTACGTTGATGCTAGGGTTGGAGCAATGTTTCTTGCAGATAAAGATGCAGAAGGGAATCAGATACTGGAGATGGTTGCTAATTATGGTTGCGGAACCGATTATAAACTGGCCAATAACGTTGTTTACCCAGGCAATGGACTGGTTGGTGCCACCTTTGCCGATAAAGAGATTCGGCACATTACCGATGTACCCGATAATTACTTGAAAGTTTCTTCGGGGCTAGGTAAATCAACACCCAAGTCGCTACTTCTTATCCCTATGATTTACGAAGAGCAAGCGGTAGGTGTAGTAGAAATTGCCTCGTTTAATGAATTCACCGAAGCAGAGATAAACCTACTAAAGCGCTGTGCCGATATTATTGCAGGAAGTATAAAAACCGTAAGGATGAACGAGGAGAACCTTAATTTAATTGGTCAGTTCAAGCAACAGGCAGAATTGTTGCAACAAAAAGAAGAAAATATGAGGCACAGCTTAAATGAATTGGAGTACTACCGCGAAATGTATGAGAAGTTTAAGGCTAACTAGCCAGTGCGTAGGTATTTATTCCTCCGGTTTTAACTATTAGCTCAAAATCAATAGTAATAAGATTTTTTACTTTTATTAACCCCATCATGGCCGAGGGTGGGGTTATATTATAATCGGTCATTTTTATGCTTTTACTCCCAGTGATCTTTATCCTGTCACTGGCTGTTTCCACAATTTTTAAATCAATTAGTTCCCTTTTGCAGGTTTCGTTAATTGTTAGCGATATTTCTACAGTTAAATCACTTTGAGGATTCAAATCGCTATTGGACTTAATGAAGAATGCTTTTTGGAGCTCAATGCGTATAAACGGATTTTTATCAGCATTCATGGCATTGTACAAATCCCTGTTCATTAGAGAGTTCTTGCAGTCGAATGATTTTATCTTAATATCAAGTGCCGATTTTGAGAACTCAAATTCTTGATCTGCTGCTCCATCCCTAATTATTGTTACGTACCCAGCTGGTAAACCCTCGGAATATAAGCATTCAAAAGGGCTTACATTGCTCTCTCCGGCAATTTTAATGCTACTTGTAGCATCAACAGAGTATTTTACCTCCATTGCAAGTGGGGCATTGTTATCGAGAGAAAAAAGTAGCGCAAACAGTAAAGGGGTAAGCATTTGCTAATGAGTCTGTTTAATTATGCTGAGTGATAGTAAAATAGCTGTCCAAAACATAAAAGCAGTAGTTGTAAAAAAGTGAGCATTACGTGTTAACTTCTCTCTTTACTAAACCAACCCAAACCGTTTATGCTCCATGCTTATGTTTTGGACAGCCTGTTACATTTTGTTAGAAGCCAACAATAGCTTCAACTACAAATCCATTGAATTTACCCTCGTGCAAAATGCTGGTGTTAGGGTAATCAAGGTACTTCTGGTTTACGTACTCGCCCTTAAGCAGTAAGTTTTTGGTTATAAACCAGCCAGCACCAAACTGCATTCTGTTAATGCTAACCTCGTTGGCAATACCAGCAACCTCTGCGTTTACATTGTTGTAACGAGCGCCAACAAATACGTTCTCCTTAGAGCCAAATCGGTAAACCAGTTCTGCAGCAACCTGATCCACGGTACGCTCTGATGTTTCGTTTTGCGCACGTCCTTTGGCATTCTCGTATGTGCCAAAGAACTCTAAGCCACGATACTTCATGAATACGTTCCCTGTTAATGCGGTTACCTTATCCTTAAAGCCAGGTTGCAACCTGCCAGAATAGAACTGGCTTGTTGTTGATTGGTTCTCCATAACAAAGTAGTAGTGAGAACCAGCTCTATCGCCACCATAAAGCACATTGTTAACAGAACTTGCAGTATGGTAAGCAGAACCAGTAACCCTTAGTCGGAAATCCTCCGTTAGCTGCTTGTCGTAACCCAACTTACCATAGAATGATGGGCTTTTCTTTGCCTTGTCGTCGTTGGCAACAACTGCAGGCTCAAGTACATCACCCTTAATTTCGCCGCCTGCAATACCCAGCATAGCTATCATTCCTTTGTTCTGGAAATAAATCTCTCCTCCAATTTCGGTGGTGAAGGCATCTAGAATGTAGTTCTCAATAAATGGATTGTACAGCGCATTACCGTTGTCGGAGCGACGGAAATGCCCATCGCCATAATTTATCTCCATGTGACCAACCTTAATGGTTGTGTACTCCATTAACTTGTCTAGCGCATCGCTGTTTAGGAATGGAAGCCTATCGAACTGAATATATCCACCCTTTACCCATGTTTCCTGATGGTGGCGAGACGATAGATAGGTGATAAGGTTCATCCGTACACCATCGGCAAGCTGCACATCAATGTTAAGGTTGGCTACCGCGGTATTAAACCCTGAGGTTAGCGATAACAACTTGTTCCTGTCGGCACCACTAACTGGATCGATATTGGGAAGAGCTTTGTTGCTATGGTCTAGACTTTGGAACGATTGTGTGAAGTTACCTCCAATCCTAACCTTGAGCCCTGTAAATGGGATAGTATCAGTTTTTGGGGTTTCAAACACATTTATTCCACGCTGGTCGTAGCTACGGAAGTACGAAATACCCTTTTGCTGGGCAAATGCTGAGCTAGCCACAAGGAGTGGTAGCGCGATTAGCGAGAATCTTATTAGTCCTCTTTTCATACGTAAATTGTTTTTGTGTTTTGTTTTACTGTTGCTTTATAACCACCTTAAAGTCAATTGTTACTTCATCGCCTGTCTTCATTGCTCCAAACATTGCTGTTGGAGGCTCAACTTTAAATGAGGTCATTTTTAGCGCCTTTTCCCCTGTGAACTCAATTGTCCCATTTGGAAGTAGCTTACCTGTGGCATTTATGGTCACATTCTGGGTTACACCAGAAATAGTTAGGGTACCTGTAGTGGAAACCTTGTAACCTGAACCTTCCGATGTAAATGAGTTAACCTTTGTAAGGGTATAGGTAATCTTGGGATGCTTTTTGGAGTTGAGCGCATCGGCAATTTTATCGTCCATTATGCTGCCCTTAGATCCTTTTAGTGATGTGGCATCAACAACTACCTGTAATGATTGAATATCCTTTAGCTCGTTGCCTTCCTGTTGAATAAGAAAACTACCTGTTGCTTTTTTGGTATCGGCAGTCCAATCGTGTAGGTTGGATGTTCCCTTAATCTGAACAGAAAAATCTTGAACGGAATACTTTGTTTGAGCTAGCGTAAGGTTGACAAATGCAATGGATAATGTTAACAGAACCAACTTAATAGTCCAACTTCTCATATGGTAACATTTTAGGTTTTTATTTGGCTATTGGCAACTAAACGCAATCAGCCATTCTAACTTTTGTCACCATATTAACAGTTGGTTGCTAATTATGTTTTATTTAGAACAAATAAAAATAAAAATATTTTTTAGGTGTTATTAGAATAACATACAGGGGAGGAACTGAAAATTCGGGTGATTGACTTGACTTTTTGCAATTTGTGCTTAACGAAATGTGTGAACGTGTAACCTAACATGCTATTTTGCTGGGTAGAGCCACCTAATTTTAGTTTTATTGTAGTCGCATAACTCAAAATAATTTTAATATGGCTATAACTACCATGAAAGTAGGTGCTAAAATGGAAAGCACCTTCCGTACCGAGATTTTATGCTCACACCCTTTTGTGATTGACCAACCTAAAGCAGGCGGAGGAAACGACGAGGGGCCAAATCCTTTAGAGGTATTCCTATCAACCCTTCCTGCATGTATTTGTGCAATTGGTAGAATCATTGCAAACCAGCGCAGAATTGAACTTCGTGGCATCGAGGTTCAAGTGGAAGGGGATATCGACAAGGACTTCCTACTTGGAAAAACTACCGATGGACGTGCCGGCTTTACTGAGATTCGCAGCTTTGTGAAGATTAATGCAGACATGACCACTGAGGAGAAAGAGGCATTCCTGATGGATATTGAGAAGCGTTGCCCTATTGCCGATAACATGGCACAAAAATCAACCATTTCAGCAACTGTTATAGGCTAGTACAGTTTTGGTATAGTCCAGCAGAACCATATCTGCTGGACTATTTTTTTATCGAGTGGGTATTCCTGCTCTTCTCATCTCATCCTTAACGGCTTGTATGGTTACGTTGCTAAAGTGGAAAATCCCTGCAGCAAGGGCTGCATCTGCTTTTGCAAGGTTAAATACATCTACAAAGTGTTGCGGTGTGCCCGCTCCACCCGATGCAACTACCGGAATTCCCACATTTCTTGTTACATCTCCAACCAAATCTAGCGCAAAGCCACTTCGTGTTCCATCGGAGGTAAGTGAGGTTAAGAGTATCTCGCCAGCACCACGCTCTTCGCATTGCTTTGCCCAATCTACTGCTTGCAATGTGGTGGTTGCAGTCCCTGCATGGCTAACCACAATCCAGCCTCTGCTAGTTCGCTTGGCATCTATTGCCACAACAACGCACTGATTACCAAACTGTCGGGCTAGTTGTGTAATTAGGTCTGGGTTTGATATGGCCGCAGAGTTTACCGATACTTTATCGGCACCAGCTGCTAGCAGCTGCTCTACCTGGGCAATGCTGCTAATGCCGCCTCCTACGGTAAACGGAATGCTGATGTTACGGGCCACATCGCGAACAACATCAACAAACGTACTGCGATTATCGAGCGTTGCGGTAATATCAAGCAGCGTTAGCTCATCGGCTCCCTGTGCGGAGTATGCCGATGCTAACTCTACCGGGTTGCCAGCATCGTGTAGGTTCTTAAACTGAACGCCCTTTACTGTTCTGCCATTCTTAATATCTAAGCAGGGGATTATTCTTTTTGTTAGCATTGCTATCCAATTATAGGTGGTACATTATAGGTATCCCTCGTACAAAGCCTTACCAACAATTGCTCCCTCGCATCCCAACTCCTCTAGCTGTTTTAGGTGCTCCGCACTGGTTACACCACCACTTGCACGGAGCTTAATTGAGGGAAATTGGGCCAAAATTGCACTGTATAAACCCAACGAGGGTTGGGTTAACATTCCATCGCGCTCAATATCGGTTATGGCAAAGTAAATCAGGCCCTTGTTGGATAGCGAAGATACCGTCTCGTAAATCGAAACACCAGCATTCTTAAGCCATCCAGCGATTTTTACTTGCTCCTTTTCAACATCTATTGCGGCTACAATTTTTGATGCGCCAAGCAGCGCCAAAAGTTGGGTTACCATATCCATATTATCTATTAGGGCAGTTCCAATATTCACTTGCGATGCGCCTTGGTTAATGGCTGCAGTAGCAGAGTCAACGGTTCTTATGCCTCCGCCAAAATCAACCTTAAGGGATGTTTTGGTTGCTATTTGCTCCAGCACATTTAAGTGAACAGGCTTTCCCTGCTTTGCTCCGGTAAGGTCAACTAGATGAAGATTTGTGTAGCCTTTGCCCTCAAAAATCTTAGCCTGTTCTAGTGGGTTGGCATTGTAGGTTTTGGTTGTGGTATAATCGCCTTTGGTTAGGCGTACACACTTTCCGTCTATAAGGTCTATGGCTGGTATGGTTATCATTGTTAGATGTTTATGAAGTTTTGTAAGAGCTGTGCGCCAGCATCTCCGCTCTTTTCTGGGTGAAACTGAACGCCGTAGTAGTTTCCTTCAGCAACGGCTGCCGTAAAGGGAATTTGGTAGTTGCAAATTGCAACAGATGCATTGCCCTGAGGGACATAGTAGCTGTGCACAAAGTAGAAATGGCTGCTGCTGGGAATTTGCTTAAATATTCCTGTTGATGTGTGCTCTACCGCATTCCATCCCATGTGCGGAACCTTTAGCTGTATGCTAAAGTGCTTAACATCAAAGGGGATAATTCCTAGCGCGGTGGTGCTACCTTCGGCTGAGTAACGCCCAAGCAGCTGCATTCCAAGGCAAATGCCAAGTACAGGGCGGCTATAGGTGCGTAGCAAAATATCCAGATGTTGGCTCTTAATGCTGGCCATCGCTTGTGCTGCATGACCTACACCTGGGAATATTAGCTTGTCGGTCTTCTCCAGCTCATCCACTTGCGAAGATATTACGGCGTTGTATCCTAGCCGTTTAATCGCATTCAATACCGATGCGGTGTTTCCTGCTCCGTATGATAGTATTCCGATGGTCATTGCAAGCGTTCTGTTTAAGTGTGTTAGATTGATTCGCTGGTAGTTATATGGTTCCTTTGGTGCTGGGTATTTCGGTTCCAACAAGCCGTACGGCATTGCCCAAGGCGCGGGCAAAGGCTTTAAAAATGGCTTCGGCCTTGTGATGCTCGTTTTTCCCCTTTGCCTTTATGTGGATATTGGCTGCTAACCCCTCGGCTAGCGAGCGGAAAAAGTGGGGAAGAAGTTCAGTGCTTAGCTCGCCTATCCGTTCCCGCTTAAACTTGGCTTTCCAAATCACTGTTGTCCGGGATAAATTTTAAAGAGCAATAAGGCATTTGGCCCTATTG
>JABNAD010000161.1_pt1 | contig 57431 bp, 48 predicted proteins | sample 7240381 | NCBI WGS metagenome assembly JABNAD01 (sample SAMN11332834, study PRJNA596920) | anaerobic digester metagenome | biome: digested sludge; isolation source: digested sewage sludge-derived enrichment culture grown on H2/CO2 | place: Germany: Goettingen
GGGTTTCATCTGTTTTTTGCTTGTTTCCGAAAAGTTTCGGACGCTAGTGACTTTGTTTGAATAAAACGTTAAACATAAAGGTATGAACTACAGGAATATTGCTTTTACCTGCCTAACGGTATTGCTTTTTGCTCCGCTTATGTCGGTTGGGCAAATGGATAATCTTGCCAATATGAGCGCAAAGTGGGTGCGCTCCAATGTTAGGAATGCGGCTACCGATGCTGCTGATATTGTAAACTATAACCCTGCGGGCTTAACTAGTATGAACAACGGCATTCATTTAAGCCTTAGCAACCAAACGCTTTTTAGGAAACCTCAGCACTCCTTTAACTTGGGTGCGGGAGAACAGTCGTACGAGCAGGATGGAATAGACCCAATTCTCCCCATGTTTTACGCGGCTTACAAGGTTAATAAGCTTGCGTTCTACTCTGGAGTTTACATCTCTGGGGGCGGGGCATCGGCAAACTACCCCAACGGTTCCATAACAACCAACCTTATGGGTTTAAGAATACTTATGGATGCTAATGCCGCTATCCCTGGCGATGCTGCCGATTATAAGATGGTTGCCAATCAGCACCTAAAGGCATCATCGTACTACCTTACCGTTCCAATTGGAGTGGCTTACGCCATTAACGAGAAGCTATCGGTTTCTGTTGGTGCTCGGTATCTAAAGGGAATAAACAAAACCGAGGCCGGAATGGAGCTGGCAGGCTCTGCTGCGTTGCCTAATAGCCCTTTTAGCGTAAGCTATAATGCCTATGCCAATGGCTTTGGTGGTGTGTTTGGGGTAAACTATAAGGCTACGGATAGGCTTAACCTTTCGGCTCACTTTGAGACAAAGGTTAAAATGGAGTTCGAAACCGAGGATTTTGAGGGCAATGTACCTATTGGTGCAAACGGAGAGAAGAAGCGTCGCGATTTGCCCGCTGTGCTAAACACAGGGCTAATGTACAAAATTACCGATAAGTTTAGTGTTGGTGCCGATTATAACTACTACTTCCAAACCTATGCCGATTGGGGTAAGATTAAAGACCCGCGCAGAACCGATGTCTATCTTTATGAAGCATCGGATGTTGCGGGCGATTGCTACACCGCTAACCTAGGATTTTACTACCAGCTATCGCCAAAACTAGAGCTTAGTACTGGTTGCAGCTACACCGCTTTTGAGTATGATGATAAGGAGTTGTACTATACAACACTAGGTCCATATGAGGCGCTTAAGAACAATAACTTTAACGTGGGTATAGGTGCTGGTTACAAGGTAACAGAGAAGATTCAGGTTGATTTGGCCTTTGCCCGTACCTTCTGGAAGGATTATACAATTAATGCCATTAGTGCAGCTAATCCACTAATGCCAAATGGGTTACCTGTAAAAACAACCGATAAGGGTTATGTTATTGCAGTTGGGTTTGATTTTAGTTTCTAGATAAATCTGAACGCAAAGAAGAAAGGGAGGTCCAATGGGCCTCCCTTTTCTTGTATGCTATGTGCTAACTTATACTAGTTCAGGTCCCTTTCCGCAAGAATCGAAAATTACCTTTTGGTTCTCGCACAAAGGCTTTAGCTGCTCGTTAACAAAGGCTTCAACAATTTGGGCAACATCGCTGGTGTAAAGCAGGTGGATGTTTGGCCCAGCATCAATGGTAAAGCCAATGTTTATGCCCTTTTCGGTGCGGAAGGCTTTAATCCGCTCAATTATTTGTAACGATTGGGGCTTTAGCAGCATAGGCTGATTTTTTGAGCTCATAATTAGGCCGTGTAGCGTCATGGCTTCGCTTTCGGCAATATCGTAAAAGCGCTTTAAGTCGCCTTTGCGAAGGGCTTTAAGTATGGCGTTAAGGTTTATTCTGGCCTCGGCGTAGCGCGCATCGGCAAAGGGATGGTTGGCCATTAGCGCATGTCCCTGAGTGCTAGATAAAACCTTTGGCGATGTGCTCACAACCAGAATGGCATCGCGCATCTCAAAGAATTTGGGGTCAACAATTGGCGATAGTGAAAGGGCGTACTCGTTGGTTGAGTTGGGAAGTTCGGGTAGGTAACCCCATTCCTGCCAGCCACCAAAAACGGAGCGCGAAGCGCTACCAGAGCCCAAACGTGCAACGTACGATGCTTTGCGTAGGAATGGCGAGCCAAATCCAAGGTTACCCTTTATTTGCTCCTCTATGTGGCAAAGGCACAGCGCCAGCGATGCAAATCCCGATGCCGATGAGGCTATTCCCACCGAATGCGGAAAGCTGTTTGCCGTAGTTACCTTGGCTTCTACATTAGCAAGGAAAGGGAACAGCGGTTCTACGTTGCGTAGGAACTGCTCTATGCGTGGAGCAAACTCTTTACCCTCTGGGTTTATAGTAAGCGAAAAGCCTTTAGGGGAGTACTTAACCTCAAGTTGGGTTTGCGTGTAGCAACCGTTAAGCGAAAAGCTTAACGAGGGGTTTTGTGGAATTTGTCCATCCTTTTTGCCCCAGTACTTTACTATGGCAATATTTGATGGGGCTTTCCAACCCGACTTAAACTCACTACCTGCGCTCTTAAGCTGCTCAGTACCCACTGCGTTTTGGGTAAACTCGGTCCATTTACTCTTTGCCATCCCAATGAACTTTTTTTTGAAAAAGTAAATATATACAAAGTATTTGAGATACAAGGGGAGAGTTGTGAAACGGAGAAAGAACAGATGCTAGATGTTAGATTTTAGACGTAAGACGTAAGACAGTGGTAGTTAATCTGTGATGATTTTTACAATTAGTGTTATCTGTGTTCTATGATTAGATTTTAGACGCTAGACATTAGACAGAAAACAACATCCATTAATTGGTGAAAATTCGTAAAATCCGTGTTATCCGCGTTCCATCCCAATATCATCATACTCAAACACAGGATTTAGATTATGGCCTGCAATGTAGTGCTTTGTGTACTCCATTCCCAGAGGAGAGATGAATAGGGCAAAATCGCCACCCCACGCACCAAGAGATTTAACACCTCCGTTAAAGTCCGCAAACCTTTTTTGCTTGATGGGCATAGAGCCAATTTGCTTGGCCACTATGGCCTCGTGGCTGTCAATAATATCCACTAGTTGCGCTACGCTTTGCGCTTGCATAAAGGCATTGGATAGGGCTGATACGCTCTCAATATCAGCTTTGCTGAAATTATTGCTAGTTAATCCTTTAATGGATGCTGCGCTGCTCTGCTTTTTCCCTAGATAGGCAAAAACGGCATTGCTTGTTAGCGCTTGGGGCAGGCTAACTGGCTTGGTTATATGCGTGCTGCTGTTTAGTTGAAACGAGAATGGGCTATTCTGAGTTGCTGCAATAACATCGTATCCAGAGCCGTTGCTGGTTTGCTGGTGTAGTGTAAAGGCATCAACATTAAGCAGCTGCGCAACTAGCGACGTTAGGGTAGAGCTACTCCCAAGCCCCCATTGGAGGTCAAAATCGGCATCAACCCTAATGCTTTTTGATTGCAACGCATTGGGATTGTGGCTTAGGTTACTGGCTGTTTTTAGTAGCATGGCCAGATTCTCCGATACCGATTGTGAGGTTGTGCTTACAATAGTGAAGCTGGGCAAGCTGAACTTGGCGCTAAACCAAAGCGTGTTGTTGCTATAGCTGCTCCATTCCAGCGTACTGCTGTTGTTGCTGGAAACGGTTAGCTGCTGACCAAAGCGCACGGGAAGCACAATGGCCGTTGCGCCGGCAAGTACAAAGTACTCGGCAGTGAGTAGCAGCTTTCCGTTTGCCCGTAGTGTCATTGTGCTAATTTCCTTTTACGTTCTCAACAAAGGCCTTAACGGCAGAGTAGCTAACGGTTCTGTTCTGAAAATGGAGCGTTGCGGCCTCTCTGGTTTTATCGTCCACCGCAAGGGATGAGAGTATGTTGGAGAGGTGCATCTTCATGTGTCCTTTCTGTATGCCTGTTGTTACAAGGCTTTTAACGGCTGCAAAGTTGCTTGCTAGCCCAACTGCTGCGGCAATGGTCATTAGTTCCTTTGCCGATGGGTTGCCAAGTAGCCCAACCGATAGCTTGGCCAGCGGGTGGATATTGGTTATTCCTCCCACAGTTCCAATGGCAAGGGGGATGGTTAGGCTTATGCTGAACGTATTGTTTTGTAGCTGGCATTGGCTTAGTGAGCGGTAGGTTCCGCTGCTGCTGGCGTAGGTGTGAGCTCCTGCCTCGGCAGCCCTAAAATCGTTGCCAGTGGCTATGAGTACGGCATCTATACCATTCATAATGCCCTTGTTGTGGGTGGTGGCGCGGTATGGGTCGGCATTGGCAATATCGAAGGCTAGTTTTAGCTTTTGAGCTAGCTGCTCGCCGCTAATATCTTGGTTAAGCGATGCTAGGCTGCTTACGCTGCACTTGGCCTTAACGGTAACTAGGCACTCGGGCGTGTTGTTGCTAAGGATTGCCATAACAACTTGGGCTTTGCCTGCAAAGAGCGCTTCCAGTCCGTTGCCCATCTCCTCAAGGCAGGTGTTTATGAAGTTGGCACCCATGGAATCAACCGTTTCAAACCTAACCGATAGGCGGAAAAGGTTGGGTTGCACGGCGGGAAGGCTTTCGATGGAGGCGCTTAGCACCCCACCTTCGCGTTTCTCCATGCTTTGGGTGGTTGGCTTTATTAGGTCGATAAGGGTATCGGTAATGCCCTTTTGGTTGTTGGTAACCTCGTGGCTGCTGCCGCTCCAGGTAAAGTAAACGTGCCCTAGCTTAACGGTGCTTATGCTTTCAACGGTAAACCCGCCGTGTTGGCTCCAGAACTTAGCGCTAGCTGCAGCGGCTGCTACCACGGAGCTCTCCTCTGTTACCATGGGTACATGGTAAACCTTTCCGTTTACCATTACGTTTGGGGCAATGGAGTAGGGGAGATGATAGCTGCTCACCGTGTTCTCTGATAGCTCGGTAAAGGCCTCGGCAAACTGCTTGTTGGTTGATATAAAGCCTTGTAGCCAATTTATATCTATATCGCTTTGCGAAATTAGCTGTGCTACGAATGCCTGCTTCTCCTTTATTGTTAGCTTGGAGAAGCTGTTTACTATGGTGTTGTTCATTGTTTTACTATTGATTTACCCGAAGGAACGCCTTGGCTAGCGTTAAACCCTTAATCTGATTCTGAACGTACTGTTTAAGCGGCTCGTAGGAGCCTTGGGCAAACTTCAGAAAGCCCGATGCTTGTCCGTAAACCGCTGGCATTACGCTTTTTTGCGTGTAGTAGTACCCATCAAGAAACGACTGAACGCCACCAGAAATTATAAGGTTTTTGCACTTAACCTGAGCGCCACTATTTACCAGTAGGTTAACGGTATCGAGCATTTGCTCGGCCGTATGGCCAACTCTGGCAAAGGGTGCAAATAGCTCCTGCTCCTCGGCGGTGCTGCGCATCAGCTCAACCTTGGCAAAGTTTGTACCGCCAAAGGCAGCAAATTCAAAGGCTTCAATGGGTAGGCTAAGCGCCTGTTTTATGCTCTCGGTACCCATGCCTTGGCCAACCTCCTTAAGTATTATTTTTAGGTGAGTTAGCTCCAGAAACTCCTGAATAACCTCTATTGGCGGACGGCTTAGCAGGTCGCCCTCGGGCTGAAGCCACTCCTGCATGGGATTTACGTGAATTATTAGCCCATCGGCTTGTAATCTGTTAACCAGCTCAACCAGCTTGGGATACGATTTATCGGCAAGCATATGCTCAAGCTGTGCTATGCCTATGTTGGCGTAGAACGGGAGGTCTGGGCCAATGATATGTCGCATATCAAAATCGGCAAAATGCTTATCGTTATCCAAAAGGATACGGCAGGAGCCAAGCCCCATTCCCATGCCAAACTCATTACAGGCACGGGCTAGGTTGCTGTTTATGGTACGCGCAAGCTGGGTGCCACCCGTCATGCTGCTAACCCAAATGGGAACGCTGAGGGTTTTGCCCAGAAACTGGAATGGTTGGAGTTTTGCCTGATGAGTTCCAAGAAGCGGCTCGTAGCTAAAACGGTTATCGGAGTGCTCCTTGGTTACCTGTGAGGCAAATGCCATTTCAATGTGGTCTCTTTTACGCTCTTCCATAGCGGGTTAGGTTGATGTAGGGTTACGTATTACCGTGCGCAGCCAATTTGGCGGGCGATTACTAATTTAAGAATTTCGCTGGTTCCTTCGCCAACATGCAGAATTCTTTGGTCTCTAAAGTGGCGCTCAACTAGCGAACCCTTAATTAGCCCGGTTGCCCCGTGTATCTGACTGGCCTCGGTAGCCACAAATGTAGCCACTTCTGAGCAGAAAAGTTTAGCCATTGCAGCCTCTTTGGAAAAAGGCTGATTGCTATCCTTTAACCAAACTGCATGGTATAGCAGGTGGCGCGCTGCCTCTATTTGCGTAGCCATTTCGGCTAGTTTAAACGATATGGCCTGGAACGATGCTATGGGCTTCCCAAACTGATGCCGGGTGTTGGCATACTTAAGTGCCTCGTTGTATGCGCCTTCGGCAAGGCCAAGCCCCATGGCCGCAATGCTTAGTCGGCCAGCATCAAGCGTCTCAAGCATTAGCTTTGCGCCTTTTCCTCTAGTACCTAGGATATTGGCCTCGGGCACGCTGATGTTGCTAAAGGCTATTTTGCCTGTATCGCTGGCGCGCCACATCAACTTGTTCAGGATACGCTCCGTTTTGTAGCCCGTTTCTCTGGGCACTAGTATGGCCGATAGTTCTGGCTTTTCGCCTTTTTTACCCGTTTGTGCCAGCAGCGTAATCCCTGCCGACATTGGATTTGTGGCATTGGAGATGTATATTTTTTCGCCATTAATTACCCATTGGCCGTTCACCAGCTGTGCCGTTGTTTCTGCGCCAAGGGCATCGCTGCCTGCGTTGGTTTCTGTTAGTCCAAAGGCCCAAACCTTTTCGCCAGAGCATAGCTGGGGAAGCAGCGCTTTACGCTGTTCGGGTGTGCCGTAGTAGTAAATAGGGTTAACGCCAAGGCAGTTGTGTGCGGCTAAGGTTGCGGCCTGTGAACCATCAACCTTCGATAGCTCCTCCACGGCAAGAACCAGCGCCATGTAGTCCAGTCCCAGTCCGCCGTACTCCTTGGGGACAACAATGCCAAATAGGCCTAGCTTACCCATCTCCTGAGTAAGTTCCTGCGAGAAGATTTCGCCCTCGTCGAGCTGCGTAGCAATGGGCAGTACCCTTTTCTCTGCAAACTCCTTTACCTTTTGCTGTAGCTCCTTATGAGCTTGAGTTATTTGTGATATCATTCTACTAAATTTTTACAAGTTGAACCAATTCGGCACCATCGGAAACCTGTTCGTTTGCAGAAACGAGTAGCCTTCCAACTATAGCCTTCATAGGTGCGCATATGCTGTTCTCCATTTTCATGGACTCAATGGTAAGAAGGGCATCGCCGCTATTAACAACTTGCCCCTCTTTCACCGCTAGGCTAATAATACGGCCGTGCAGCGGCGATGTAATAACATCAGTTCCATTGTGTTGTTTAGTGGGTTTGGGCTTTTCTTTCCCGTTGGATAGCTTGTTGGCTGTCGATAAAGTATATGTAAGCCCACCAAAGCCAATGGTTGCGCTCCATCTGTTAGCCGAGTAGTTCGCCTCAATTCGTTTACTGTTCAGGTTAAAGGCAATGTGCGTTTCTGTTCGGTTAATTTGCGATATGCTGTGCTGTGTGCCATCCAGTTCAAGGCTAAAGGCATTAGTCCTTTGCCTAATATCGGCGGTAAGCGGTTTGTTATCCCATGTAAAGTGGAGCCTGTTGCTAGGTATGTATGCCCCAAACTGCTCCCAAATACCATTGGGTTTAGCTCCTGCATTTAGCTGAAGCAGCGCAAACGCAGCCATAACCTCCAGCGGCAGCTGCTTGGGTTTGGTACTGGCAAACAGCGTAGCCCACTGGTTGCATATTTCTGTTGATATTTGGTTGGTGCGGTACTGCTGGTTTTGGCTAATAAATAGCAGAAAATCGAGGTTGGTATCCAATCCGTGAATTTGGGTTTTTCTAAGCAACGTGGTTAACCGCTCAGTTGCCTGATTCCGGTTGGCTCCCGTAACAATTAGCTTTGCAAGCATGGGGTCGTAGGCACCGGTTACCGTTTGCTCCACCTCAAGGGCGTGCTCTGCCCGCAGCCATTGGTATGTAGGGATGCTTACGTGTGCTATTTTTCCCGTTGATGGGGCAAAGCCCTCAAAGGGTTTCTCGGCGTATGCCCTTACCTCAATGGCGTGACCATTTATATTGATATCGCTTTGCGATACTCCTAAACCAAATCCCTGTGCTACGTTTAGCTGCAGGGCAACAATATCGAGCCCAGTTATGGCTTCGGTTACAGGATGCTCCACCTGAATGCGGGTGTTAACCTCTAGAAAGTACACCTGGTTGTTGTTGCCCACAAGGAATTCAACGGTGCCTGCGCTTAGGTATTTGGCCTCCTTGGCCAGCTTAACGGCATAGCCAAGCAGGGTTTCTCTGAGCTCGCTGCTTAACGATACAGCCGGAGCCTCCTCCACAACCTTTTGGTACCTGCGCTGAACGCTGCACTCCCGCTCGTATAGGTGGATTACGTTGCCGTTTCCATCGCCAACAATTTGTACTTCGATGTGGCGAGCCTGTGGCATGTACTTTTCAAGGTAAACGCTGCCGTTGCCAAAGGCTGATGCGGCTTCGCGCATCGATTTTGCAACAAGCGCCTGTAGCTCGCCCTCCGATTTAACAATGTACATCCCCTTGCCTCCGCCTCCGCCAGCAGGCTTAATGAGCATGGGGAAACCAATGGTTTTGGTTAGACCGCTTAGCTTATCAATGCTTCCTGTGGCTGCGGGTAGCACTGGAATACCCACCGACTGTGCCATGTTGCGCGCGGCAACCTTATCGCCCAAAAGGGCAATGGTTTGGGGCGTAGGGCCAATAAAGGTGATGCCGTTGGCCTCCACCTGCTCAGCAAAAGCTGCGTTCTCCGAAAGGAATCCATAACCCGGATGAATGGCATTTGCGCCACTTTCCCTAGCAATGGATATAACCTTTGCTACATTCAGGTAGGTATCGCTGAGTGAACCAGAGCCAAGGCTATAGGCCTCGTCGGCAAGGCGGGCATGAGGGGGAAAGCCCTCGTCGGTAGCGTAAAGCGCAACGGTTTTAATGCCCAGTTGCTGCGCTGTGCGTATTATTCTAATGGCAATTTCGCCTCTGTTTGCTATTAGTAGCTTGGTAATCATGCTTTAAGTGTTGAGTGCGTGTAAAAATCAGCCTAAGTTGAAGTTTGCTTTGCGCTTCTCTAAAAAGGCCGATACTCCCTCCTGTGCTTCGGCCGATAGCCGAACGTTGGCAAGCATCTTTGCGGTATAATCGGGGCTGGGGGTGTGCTGCGTTACGTAGGCTATGAGCTCCTTGCTAAGTGCTTGGGCCTTTGGTCCACCCGATAGGAGGTGCTTTACAACCCGTTCCAACTCGGCATCAACCTCATCGTCGGGAGTGGATTGTGCAATAAGCCCAAATTGTGCCGCCTCTGCTGCCGAGAAGGGCTTTGCGGTTAGCACCAGCTCCCGTAGCTTGCCTTCGGTTAGCCGTTTGGCAAGGAAAGGCATTATGGTGGCGGGTATTACGCCCAGCCTAACCTCACTAAAGGCAAATGTTGTGCTTGATGCGCTTATGGTGTAGTCGCTGGCGGCAATAAGTCCGTTTGCACCGCCCATTGCAAAGCCATGTACAACGCTAACAACGGGTTTAGGCATCAGGTAAATTTGGTTAAAAAGATTAGCCAGAGCCACGCTCTGCTCCATAACCAGTGGGCGCTCTGTTTGGGTAAAGCTATTTAGCGATGCACCCGAGCAGAACCCTTTCCCCTTTCCGCGCAGCACAATAACCCTAACGCTTGCGTTGCATGTTGCTTGTTTAAGGGCATTGGTTAGGGCGCTAACCATGCTTGGGCTAAGAGCATTGCGGCTCTCGGGGTGGTTTAGCCAAAGCGTGAGCACGTTCCCTTTTAGCTCCTGTAGTATGATGTTTTCCATTCTGCTGATATCGTTAATTGTGCGGCCTACATTCTGAATATCCCAAAGTTGGGTTCGCCAAATGGCCTATTTAGCGATGCCGATATGCCAAGTGCTAGGTATTTACGGGTATCCAGTGGGTCAATAATTCCATCGTCCCAAATGCGTGATGTTGAGTAGTAGGCCGAGCTTTCAACCTCGTACTTACTTAGTATCTCCTGCTTAATGCGTTGTCGCTCGTCGGGGGTTAGCTCTTTGCCATTGGCCTTGAGTTGCTGCTCCTTTATGGACACAAGCACGTTTGATGCCTGCTCGCCGCCCATTACCGCAATTTTTGCGTTGGGCCACATCAGCAAGAGTCTCGGGTTAAAGGCTCGCCCTGCCATGGCATAGTTTCCAGCACCGTACGATGCGCCAATTACCACCGTAAATATTGGTACCGATGCGTTGGCCACAGCGTTAATTAGCTTAGCGCCATCGCGGGCAATGCCGCCATGCTCATACTTTTTGCCCACAATAAAGCCTGTGGTGTTCTGCAGGAACACAATGGGAACCTTGCGATGCGAGCATAGCTCAATAAAGTGGGCGCCCTTTAGCGAGCTCTCCGATGTAAAGAATCCGTTGTTGGCAATTATACCAACGGGAAAGCCCATTATGCGGGCAAAGCCTGTTACTAGCGTTGTTCCGTAGTTCTCCTTAAACTCATGAAAGCGGCTGCCATCCACCAGTCGGGCAATAATCTCGTGCACATCGGTTTGGCGCTTAAGGTCAACGGGAATAAGGCTGTAGAGCTCATCCTCGGGATAAGCAGGGGCTTCGGGCTGGGCAATATCCAGCTCTTGGCGTTGAGGCTTTGGTAGGCTCTCAAATATGTTTCTGCAAATTTCAAGGGCATGGGCATCGCTTTCGGCTAGGTGGTCGGCCACGCCCGAAATGGAGGTGTGCACCTCACCACCGCCAAGCTCTTCGGCGGTAACCTCTTCGCCAGTGGCAGCCTTAACCAGCGGTGGTCCACCAATAAAAATGGTGCCCTGGTTGCGCACAATAATGGTTTCGTCGCTCATGGCGGGTATGTACGCGCCACCAGCGGTGCAGGAGCCCATTACTATGGATATTTGCGGAATTCCCATTGCCGATAGGCGCGCCTGATTGTAGAAAATGCGCCCAAAGTGGTCGCGGTCTGGAAAAACGGAGTCCTGCTCTGGAAGGAATGCGCCGCCCGAGTCAACAAGGTAAACGCACGGTAAGTTGTTCTCCATGGCAATTTCCTGCGCCCTAAGGTGCTTTTTAACCGTCTCCTTAATGTAGGTTCCGCCCTTTACCGTGGCATCGTTGGCAACAATTACGGCCTCCCTGCCATGTATAACACCAATGCCAGTAACAACTCCCGCCGAGGGGAACGCATTATCCTTTTGGTTGTATGCAGCAAGCGCCGATAGCTCCAGAAAGGAGGTATTGGTATCAATAAGTAGCTTAATTCGTTCCCTTGCCGTTAGCTTGCCCTTCTCCTTATGGCGCTTAACAGCTGGGTCGGTTTCCCTGTTAAGTACGCCGCTTAGAGCCTGCTCAAACTCGCCAAGAAGAGCATAGAAAGGGCTCTTGGCTGTGCCATTGGAGGAAACCTTTGCTTGTATTTTTGAATGTATTGGGTACACTGTTGAAGGTTTAATTACTTCAACTCTAACAGTGATAATAGGATTTTTGTTGAGGGAGATTTCTCCTGTAAAAACAGATTAGGAATGAACGGATAAAAAAAGAGGCCATATGGCCTCCTTAATATGGTTGAATCGCACTGCGTTAGCAACTTATCCTAGTGCAGTCCCATTTTCGTAGTACTTGCTACGCTCAATAAGCATAAAAACGGTATCTACCTCAGGATATCCCATTTCAGCAACATGCTTAGTGATAATGTTAGCCGTCAGTTGCTGCTTCTCGGCACCGCGGTCAAACCAGGTAATCTCCACAACGGGAAAGCCGTTGGTAATGGCACCATCCTTTATAAAGGTTGATGCAACAACCTCAAGAGTAAAGTATTCGGCAGGAGTACCAAGTAGGTCCGACAGTTCATCAACAAGAGGTTTGCTTTGTTTTGCAACTTTTTGGGCATCCATGGCCCTGAATCGAAGGAATGGCATATGCTTTTTTTGCAAAGATACAGAAGAATGGAGCTGTGGCAAATGGTATTGCTAAAGAGTTTATATAGATCAAAAAAGATTAGGTAAAAATACTCTATATAAAATCAGGTATTTCTACGCTTGATAATGGATATTAAAGCGTATATTTTTGGTAATGTTTTAGCGATTCTGATTTTAGATACAATGGGGCAAAGACTTTTAGTTGTAGATGACCTAGAGGTTAATCGAATTATGTTACAAGGCCTGCTAACCAATGCAGGTTATGTTGTTGACGTTGCCGACGACGGGAACATGGCTTTAAGCATTTTGGCTCAAAAACAGTTTGATTTGATGGTTTTAGATTTACTAATGCCAGGAATGAATGGGTTTGAGCTACTTGAAAGGTTATCTGGAAGTAAACTTCCGGTAATTGTGCTCTCTGCCCTTTCCGATATGGCCAGTATCAAGCAAGCTTTAGACCTAGGTGCGGTTGATTATGTAGCCAAACCTTTTAACATACAAAGTCTTTTGGCAAAGGTGAGAAATGTTTTGGAGTAAACACATGTTAAAACTCAAGGAGGGGATATGAAATTTACGGATCTAAAAATTGGCACTAAGGTGCTACTAGGTTTTGGCCTAGTTTCAATAATAACGCTGGTTGTTGGTGTAATTGGTTACTCTAGCTTATCAGATGTTGCTGATAAGTTTTACCATGTAACCGACGAGAGTATGGTTAGCATGGATAACATCCGTCAGCTAGAGATTAATGTTGAAAAGATGCGCGTGGCGCACAGAACGCTGCTAAACCCAAACCTTAAGAAGAGCGATAGGGATAGGCAGTACGAAAATCTAAAGGTTGCTCGTGCTGAGATGAAACAGGTTTTTGAAAGAATTGAAGATCTTCCAATGACCAGTGATGAAAAGAACCAGTGGCAGCAGCTAAAAAATGCGCTGAACGATTGGGAGGCGGTGAATACTCAGTTTGAGTCGTTTATGGGTGAGATTCAGCGTTTGGATATTTTTTACCCCATGAAGTTGCTAAAGGATTTAACAAAGTTCGAAGGCGACCACTATGCCCTTGAGGCTAAGGTGGCCAATGCCATTAGAACGGGTAAAACCTTCGATGGAGGCGATGATCCTACTGCTTGTAATTTAGGGAAATGGCTCCCTAGCTTTAATACTTCAAATGCAAAAATCAATCAAGCATTTGAGGATATGCAGGAGTCTCACAACACGTTTCATACCTCGGTTCACCAAATAAAAGAAGCGTTACGTACCCGCCAAACTGCTAGGGCTTGGGCTTTGTATGAGAATCAGATGCTGCCAGCGGCAAACCAAGTGTTTGAGCAGTTTGGTGTTGCCATTCAAGAGGCAGAGGCGGCTGTTGCCCTGTTTGAGCAAGGGGAGCAACTTAACATAAATGTGGCAAGGGAAAAGCAAGTAATTGCTGTTAACCTAATGCAACAAGTTCAGGGCGCTAAGGAGAGCGAGGTATTAGCAACGGTTTCAACAGGAAAAGAGGAGACCAATAGGGCCAATCTTTTTTTCCTTGCTGCCATTGTAATTGGAATAGCCGTTGCATTATTACTTGGTGTACTTATTACACGCGCTATAACTAGGGGTATAAAGAGAGGTGTAGCTTTGGCTGAGGTAATTGCCGATGGCGATTTAACCGCTGATGTTGAACAGGAGTTCCTTACCCGTAACGATGAAATTGGGCAGCTAGCCAAATCGTTACAGCTAATGGTGGAGAAGTTAAGGGAGGTAGTTGCATCAATTCATAGCGGTGCCGATAATATTGTTGCTGCAAGCTTTCAAATGAGCTCTACTAGTCAGCAAATGTCGCAGGGAGCAAGTGAGCAGGCTTCGTCGGCCGAGGAGGTTTCCAGCTCCATGGAGGAGATGGCTGCCAACATACAGCAGAATACCGACAACTCTCAGCAGGCAGAGCGGATAGCGCTTACGGGTGCCGATGGCATAAGAAAGGGTAGCGATGCCACATCTACCGCCGTAGTAAGCATGAAACAGATAGCCGAAAAGGTATCCATAATAAGCGATATAGCATTCCAAACCAACATACTTGCGCTTAACGCTGCCGTTGAAGCAGCTAGAGCTGGCGAGCAGGGGCGTGGCTTTGCGGTTGTTGCTGCCGAGGTTAGAAAGCTGGCCGAGCGCAGTAAGGTTGCCGCCGACGAGATAGAAAAGCTTACTCGCAGTGGCGTTAAGGTTGCCGAAGAGGCTGGATCTCTGCTTGCCGAAATGGTTCCAGAAATAGAGAAAACAGCTCGTTTGGTACAAGAGATTTCGGCTGCAAGCCTTGAGCAGAACTCGGGTGCCGACCAGATTAACACTGCTATTCAGCAGCTAAACCAGGTTACCCAGCAAAATGCTGCTGCTAGTGAGGAGATGGCCACATCGGCAGAAGAGCTCAGCAGCCAAGCAGAACAGCTAAAGGACATTATTTCGTACTTTAGATTATCCCAAAAACAGGCAGGAGTTGCATCGTACAAAAAGGTTGCTTCGCAGCCAATCAATAGGGATAATGCACCTAAGTTTAAGAGCACCACTGCTGGTAATGGTTACGCACAGCCTAAGAAAGAGGTTGCTGCAAAGCCACGGGCTAATGCAGGAGTAAAGAAAGAACCAGCAGCAAAGCCAAAGACTGTTAATCAGCAGTCAAAGGGGTTTAATTACGACTTTGCAGGTAGTAATGGCAATGGTAACGATAGTAAGTACGAAAGATTTTAGACTGTAGGCTATTTTGTAAGGCCAACGGCTTGTTGATAGTATTACGTAGAGGGGCGCACAATGTCGAGTGAAGTGTTGGTTCGATTAAGTGCGCCTTTCTATTTGGCTAGGCTCAAAGAGTAAATTGAATTAAGTGTGACTAGCATAATACTCTTCAGTAATATTAATTCTTTGTATGGGTTTTATGAAAAAGCAATAGCCATGGAAAAGAGAATATTAATTATTGATGACGATGTCGATTTGGCCTCTTCGCTTAAGGAACTGATTACTATTGATGGGTATCAGGTTACCATTGCTTGTGATGGGAAGGTTGGGTTGGAACTTCAGGGCAGGTACCCATTCGATCTTGTAATAACTGATATTGTTATGCCCGAAAATGATGGCCTTGAGGTTATTATTGCGTTGCGCTGTAACTATCCCGAAACAAAGGTAATTGCCATGTCGGGTGGGGGGTATGTTAACTCTCGCGACTACCTATTAATGGCAAAGGAGCTAGGGGCATCAATGGCACTAAGCAAACCCTTTGAGTACAACATTCTACAATCTGAAATTAGGCGGCTTTTATCAAACTAAAATTTCTCCTGAGCTAGTTCGCCTCAATGCGCTTTGATGAGCACTCCGATACCACCATCTTACATCCGTTCACGTTATCAAGCTTACAGCTTTTATGGAAATCGATACAGGCATTGGCCTTGTCGTTAAGCTTTAGGTAAGCCATTCCCCGGTTGTAAAAGCTAATGGCATTGTTAGGTTCAAGATCAAGCCCCTTGCTGTAATCGTTAATGGCATCGAGGTAGTTTCCAAGCCTGTAGTTGGTAAATCCTCTACTGTTGTAAACTATTGCGTTACGAGGGTCAATTTCCTGAGCGGCATTTGCCATGTCGGGTGGGGGGTATGTTAACTCTCGCGACTACCTATTAATGGCAAAGGAGCTAGGGGCATCAATGGCACTAAGCAAACCCTTTGAGTACAACATTCTACAATCTGAAATTAGGCGGCTTTTATCAAACTAAAATTTCTCCTGAGCTAGTTCGCCTCAATGCGCTTTGATGAGCACTCCGATACCACCATCTTACATCCGTTCACGTTATCAAGCTTACAGCTTTTATGGAAATCGATACAGGCATTGGCCTTGTCGTTAAGCTTTAGGTAAGCCATTCCCCGGTTGTAAAAGCTAATGGCATTGTTAGGTTCAAGATCAAGCCCCTTGCTGTAATCGTTAATGGCATCGAGGTAGTTTCCAAGCCTGTAGTTGGTAAATCCTCTACTGTTGTAAACTATTGCGTTACGAGGGTCAATTTCCTGAGCGGCATTATAGTCGGCCATTGCTGCATCAAGGTAAGTTTCCCTAATGTTTGCAAGTGCTCGGTTAAGGTAAATTTGTACCATAAGGGTACTATTGGGATTAAGCTCAAGTGCCTTAGTGAAATCCTCGATGGAGCGGCGGTACTGCTCCCTAATGTTATTTAGTACACCACGTTGGTAGTAAAACATAGCATTGGCTGGGTGTAGGGATATGGATTGCTCAATGTATCGCTCTGCCCCTTTAAGATCCTTTGTTAGCAGACTTGCCAGTATTATGCCATTTAATGCTGATGTATCGGCGGGTTGAGACTTTAGCACCTGTTCAAAATCCCGAATTGCAGAGGCATATTCCTTTTGCTTTATTTTAGCATTTCCAGATTCTATTAGTGTTGCCACATCGCTTTGCGCATAGGCAACAAGTATGCTTAGTAAAAAGGTAGCAGTAAGTATAATTCTTTTCATGCGTTAGGGGGCAAAGGTTTATACTATGGTTAAAGAGCTAGTGTTGATTCAAATCTGGTTCGGTTAACAATGGCTCGTCCAAGGGTAATTTCATCGGTGTACTCAAGCTCATCGCCAAAGGCAACACCTCTGGCAATGGCGGAAAAGTCGACCTCTGTAATTTTTAGCTTCTTAAAGATATAGAAACTTGTGGTATCTCCTTCCATTGTAGCGCTTAAAGCCATAATAACTTCTTTTACGTTGCCTTGGGCAATTTTGTTAACCAGCCCATCTATATTTAAATCGGCAGGGCCAATTCCATCCATAGGGCTAATTAGGCCACCCAAAACGTAGTAAAGCCCATTGTACTGGTTTGTATTCTCAATGGACATCACATCCTTAATGCTCTCTACCACACAAAGAGTGCTGTCGTCGCGTCTTGGGTTTGAGCATATATGGCACACATCGGTATCCGATATGTTATTGCACTTAATACAGTGCTTTACCTCATGGCTAAGCTTGTTTAGCGCATCGGTAAAACGGTCAACGTCCCCAACAGGTTGCTTAAGCATGTGCAAAACAAGCCTAAGCGCAGTTTTTTTTCCAACCCCAGGTAGTTTTGCAAACTCCTCAACGGCATTCTCCAGCAGCTTCGACGGAAAAACTAATCCATGCATTGCGTATTCTCCACTTGTTAACTATTGCAAATGTAACCTTTTGTTAGAATTTGTCCCTAACATAAAGGATGCGCTTTATTATTATTTATAGCGGCATTTACTATGAAACTAGTAACGTGTAACCCTTTTGTTTTGTTTCTAAAAATTTTATTAAGTGAGAATAATACAGCAGCTATTACTTTAATTCCATCTAGTGCAAATTATCTTTAAAAAACACAATATGGCTGTGCATTTGGTTTTTAATAACATCAAAATACCCACTTTTAGCTATTGTGTAGATATTTATATGGGAGTTTCTTTGTAGCGTAAAATTGTAACAATTGAAAAAGGTACTCAACATACAATTGCTTAGGTCGGGAGTTGCTTTGCTAATGGCACTGCAGCTGCTGATGGTATTTTGGAGTACTACTACTTTTAGGCATACGCACACGCTGAGCAATGGGAGGGTGATAACCCACTCTCATATTGGTTTTGCCGACACTAAGACACCTGCTCACGCCCACACCCAAAAGGATTATCTTTTTCTTGAGATTCTGCTTCATGCCCCTGTTGTTGAGGCTATTCATGTAGAGTTCTCATTTACATCCAGCGTATTATCCACATTAAGTTTTAGCTGCATTCAGCGCAATGTCAGCTTGCAGCAATCCTGTCTTAGCCTTTTACGGGCTCCCCCTATTTCTCTGTAATACTCTGTTACCATCACTGCTTACATTGTTTTGCCTAAGTGCTTTGTTCTAAGAGCAAAAAGGTGAAGCTGTGCTTGGATAAACCATTCAATTTGCTTGCGATTATTTGTGCATGAGCATAAGCTCATCTGTACCTACTGTGAATTTTAACACCCATACTAACCATATCCGCATAAATCTTTTGCTACTATGAAACTTAAATTGCTATTGTTTTCATTATTAATTTCAATTTCGTACTTCTCCTATTCTAGTCAACCTCCCGTTATCTCGGGGTTTATTTCGGAGGGTGAAAGCCCAATTCCCTATGCAAGTGTAGTTGTTAAGGGATCAACACAGGGTGCTGTTGCGAATGACCAGGGTAAGTTTGAACTAAAACTTTTAAAGCCAGGCACCTATACAATCCTTTTTCAAGCATTAGGGTATAAGCCTATTGAGCAAAATGTAGTTGTAAATGCAGGCGATAATATAAACCTCTCTGTTGCGCTGGAGGAGGATATTTTTGGAATAGAACAGGTTGTTGTTACGGCCAATAGAAATGAGGAGCGTAGGCGCGATGCTTCTTTGGTTGTAAACATGGTAAATCCTCGACTTTTAAATATCACCAGTTCCATATCAATGGCCGATGGACTAAGGTTTCAACCTGGTTTACGGGTGGAGAACAACTGTCAGAACTGTGGGTTCCAGCAGGTTCGTATAAACGGTTTGGAAGGGCCATACTCCCAAATACTAATAGATAGCCGACCAATATTTAGCTCACTTGCAGGAGTGTATGGTTTGGAGCAAATTCCTGTAAATATGATTGAACGCGTGGAGGTTACCCGTGGTGGAGGATCGGCCATATTTGGCTCAAATGCCATTGCTGGCGTTATTAACATCATAACAAAGGAGCCTCAGGGTAACAGCTTTTCTTTATCGTATAACAATACGCTTACAGGGTCGTCGCCCGATAATAACCTTAACCTTAACGCTTCGGTTGTTGACGATGATTTGGGCAGCGGCCTTATGGTGTACGGATCGGTACGTAATAGGGATCACTTTGATAATAACAGCGATGGTTTCTCCGAAATACCTTTGCTTGAGAACACAACTATTGGCTTGCGTGGTTACCACAAGTTGGGAAGCAAAGCCAAACTTGTGGCAACGTATCACCACATTAGCGAGTTCCGTAGGGGGGGAAATAAGTTTAATCTTGAACCTCAGTTCTCTGATATTGCAGAGCAAACCGCTCATGAGATTGATGGGGGAGGGCTCTCCTTTGATTATTTTCCAACACAGGCACTAAAGCTTTCGGTATTTACCTCGTTGCAGCATATCGATCGTAAGAGCTACTACGGTGCGGGTATGAATCCCAATGCATTTGGTAACACTTCAAATCTTTCAATATCGGGTGGTACACAGATTGCCTACTCTATGGATAAACTGCTATTCTCCCCAGCACAGCTAACCGGTGGGTTTGAGTACTCTCACGACGATTTACACGATGTTGTTGTTGGCTACAATCGAGATATTAAGCAGGATGCAAATATTGCTGGCCTATTCCTTCAGAATGAGTGGAAGGGGCGCTATGTAAATGTTTTGGTTGGCGCCAGAGCCGATAAGCATAACCTTATCGATCATATAATATTTAGCCCACGTGTAAACCTGCTCATTAAACCTGTTGAGGATTTCCAAATTAGAACCAGCTACTCATCGGGTTACCGTGCACCCCAAACTTTTGACGAGGATTTACATATTACAGCCGTAAACGGAGAGGTTAGCTTAATTCAGGTTAACCCAAACCTTAAGGAGGAGCGCTCTCATAGCGTTTCGCTATCGGGCGAGTACATTCACGATCATGGCGATCATCAGGTTAACTTCCTTGCCGAAGCATTTTATACCAAGCTAGACGATGTGTTTATTGTTGAGAATATTGGTACTGATGCTGAGGGAAACCTTCTGCTTGAGCGACGTAATGGCTCTGGTGCCGAGGTGTTTGGGGTAAACCTTGAGGGCAAGTATGCTCCCTCTTCCAAGTTTTTTGTAACAGCAGGGGTTACTTTGCAGAGAAATAAATATCTAGAGCCAGAGCAGTGGAGTGAGGATCCCAATGCAGAGCTTCTCACCGAGATGCCCCGTTCACCCAAGCAGTATGGCTTTATTGCTCTTGACTATAAGCCTATCTCAAAATTGGGAATTTCGCTTTCGGGTACCTATTCTGGAGCGATGGTTGTTCCCCACTACGCGGGTTACATTGCTGCCGATAAGCTTGAGAAAACCCCATCGTTTATTGATATGGGCGCTAAGCTAAGCTACGACTTTAAGGTTAGCCATGGTATAACAATTCAGCTATCGGGTGGGGTTAAAAACATTTTCAATAGCTACCAAAACGATTTTGATCTTGGCGAAAACAGGGATGCTGGCTATATGTATGGACCACTATTGCCCCGCAGCGTGTTCTTCGGGATCAAGTTTTTTAACTAAATAAGATACTAGTAAGCTTAAACGTAATGTACAAAAAACGGGGCCTTCAAGTAGCCCCGTTTTTGCTTTTAGTATCATTACTACTTCAGCTTCCATTCCTCCCACTGGCTCTCTATAGTGGTGCTGTACAGCGTTTGTGGTGTTTGCTCTTTGCTGTTTATTAGAATGGAGTTTAGCTCCACCTGCTCCTTAGGGAAACCCTTTGGGTTAAATCTTCTCCACCTTATCTCCCTTCTTCCTTAGTAGGAATAGACCAAAGAAGGTAATGGCACCATTAACAATTAGCAGCTCAAAGCCAAATTTATATCCCCAAAGCAAATCGGCTGAGTACCTGCTTAGCGCAATGCAAATTAGTGGAGATAGAATGGCCACAATGGGCACAAAATCATCCTTAACCTTGTAGCGGGTGAATAGCCCAAAAGCGAATAGTCCAAGCAGTGGCCCGTAGGTGTACCCAGCAACGGTAAACACTGCGCTAATTACGCTTTGGTCGTTTACCGCTTTAAAAATTAGGATTACGGCAGCAAGCGCAGCCGATATGGCAATGTGTACCCTGCGCCGTACCTTTAGTAGGTGCTGCTCGTCCATTCCCTTGGTGTCTAGTATATCAACAGTAAAGGAGGTGGTGAGTGCAGTTAGGGCCGAGTCGGCGCTGGAGTAGGCCGCAGCAATGATTCCCAGAATAAAGAGTATGGTTACAACCGATGGTAAGAATCCCTTTGTGGCAATTAGCGGGAACAGCTCATCGGTTTGCTGTGGTATGGCTATGCCATTGTTATTGGCAAAAATAAAGAGTAGCGCACCCAGCGATAGGAATATTAGGTTAACAGGCAGAAATGCAAATCCGTACCAGTACATGTTCTTTTTGGCATCGGCAATGTTGCGGCAGCTAAGGTTCTTTTGCATCATGTCCTGATCTAGCCCCGTCATTACAATGGTAATAAAGGCACCGCCAAGAAACTGCTTAATAAAGTGGCGCTTATCGGTAATATCATCAAAGAACCAAACGCGTGAGTAATCGCTCTCCGATATGGTGCGCACCACACCATTAAAGTCTAGCCCCATTTGGTGCGCAAGGTAGTATATGGTGCAAACCACAGCGGCAAGTAGCATGGTGGTTTGGAAGGTATCGGTCCAAATAATGGTTTTTATACCGCCCTTATTGGTGTATAGCCAAATAAGCAGAATGGTAACAACAACAGTAACGGCAAAGGGAATTTCCCAGTTATCGAAAACCGCTTTTTGCAGCACAATGGCAACAATGTATAGGCGGAACGCCGAGCCTATAATCCGGGAAAGGAGAAAGAATGCCGCACCAGTTTTGTAGCTAACAAAACCAAATCGGGTTTCAAGATAGGTGTATATTGATGTAAGGTTGAGCCTATAGTATAGCGGTAGTAAGATGTTTGCCACAACAAAGTAGCCCAAAAGGTACCCAAAAACCATTTGCAGGTACGCGAACTGGCTATCGCCAACCCACCCAGGCACCGAAACAAAGGTTACCCCCGATAGCGAAGCACCAAGCATTCCAAATGCCACTATGTACCATGGCGATTTTCTGTTTCCTAGGAAAAAGCTATCGTTTGTTGCGTTTTTAGAGGTAAAGTGGCTTATGGCCAAAAGCGTTAAAAAGTATGCTGCTATTACTGCAATAATCCAAATAGACGACATAGGGGTAGCAATTAGTAGCACAAACCTATGTATTTTTTATGAGAAATAGGGGGTTTGGTTGCTGTAGATTTTACGTGTGCGGCTAATTGTTTGCAGCCATTTTGCTAGCGCTTAAGCCATGTAAGTAGGTTCATAATATCTTTTTGGGCAAGTTCCATTGCTTGGGAAAAGACCTTAGCCGTTTTTGCTGGCTTATTCTCCAACCGGCTTACCAAAAGTGTATCTGTTGGGCGAATAACGTACACTATTCCATCCCTTTCCAGCTGCTCCAATTTTTCTAACGATTGGTTATACCTAACCGCCCTACTGGCAAGCATTTCGTAAACCTTTGGATACTTACGATAGTACCACTTTACCAATGTTGTGCGCTTTAGTGGCTCTTTTCTATACCCTTTGGGTTGGGTTAGTATAACAACGGCTCGTTTATGCCCAGAATTAAGGGCGTGCTCAAAGGGTATGGAGTCAGCCAGCCCACCATCAAGAAGAAGTCTATCTTTGTACGAAACAATGGGCGCTATAAAAGGGAGCGATCCGCTAGCAGCAAGTATCGTTTTAAACTCTTTTTTGTCGGCATCGTTAAGCAGAAAGAACTCGGCTTTGCCCGTTTCGCAATTGCTTGCACCAACCCAAAATTTGCTTGCCGATTGCTTTAGCGCATCGTAATCAAAAGGGATAATGTGCTGGGGTATCTCCTCGTAAATAAATTCCCATGAGAAAAGTGAGCCTTTCCGTAGCAGGTTTCCAATGCTGCAGTACCTTTTGTCGCCAATGTACTGGTTAACCGCCATGTTACGACCCTGTTGGTTAGAAATGTACGATACGCCATAAGCCGCACCTGCCGAAACACCGTAAACCGATTCAAATGAAAGTTGCTGCTCTAGAAACACCTCAAGTATGCCCGCTGTAAACACGCCTCTAAACCCACCTCCTTCAAGAACTAGTGCTGTATTTTCTATCATTTTCAATTGCTTTTGATTATTTGTTGCATTACCTGTGCAAAGGTAGTTGATACGGCCTCCCGTTATTCTTTTTGCCCTTAGATTATGGCATTTGACGTAATCTGGTTGTGCCCAAGAGTCAATAGAACTTGATTCTTTACCGATTTTTGTAAATTTGAGGTTCGAAAATAAATCTGAGAAGTGAAAGTTTGCATTGCCGAAAAGCCCAGCGTTGCCAAAGAGATTGCCCGTATTCTAAAAGCCACTAACCGTAAGGATGGCTACTTTGAGGGCAATGGATATCAGGTTACCTGGACCTTTGGACACCTTTGTACATTGAAGAATCCCGACGATTATACGCCCGACTGGAAAGCCTGGCGCATGAACTCCCTACCCATGATTCCACCCCGCTTTGGCATTAAGCTTATTGATAACGATGGCGTTGCAAAGCAGTTTAATACCATTAAGCGTTTGGTTGACTCCTGCGATGAGGTTATAAACTGTGGTGATGCTGGAATTGAGGGGGAGCTTATTCAGCGGTGGGTGCTAACAAAGGCCGAGTGCAAAAAGCCCTTAAAGCGCCTTTGGATATCGTCTATGACCGATGAGGCCATACAGGAGGGATTCGACAAGCTAAAGGAGGGCAAGGATTTTGAGCGCCTTTACGCCGCCGGAAACGCCCGCGCCATTGGCGATTGGCTACTAGGCATGAACGCCAGTAGGCTATACACGCTTAAGTATGCCAATGGAAAGGGGGTACTCTCCATTGGACGCGTGCAAACCCCAACGCTAGCCCTTATTGTGCGCCGATACGAGGAGATTCAGAACTTTGTATCAAAGCCATTTTGGGAAATTAAGACCCTATACCGGGGTGTGGTTTTTAGCTCAACGGTAGGACGGTTCGACTCAGTTGAGGAGGCCAATAAGGTTATTGAGGAGATAAAGACTAACCTGTTTGAGATAGTATCCTTTGAACAGAAAAAGGGCACCGAGGCTCCGCCAAAGCTGTTTGACCTTACGGCGCTACAGGTGGAGTGCAACAAGAAGTTTGGCTACACTGCCGATGATACCCTTAAGTACATACAGAGCCTTTACGAGAAGAAAATGGTTACCTACCCACGTGTTGATACCACCTTTCTCCCCACCGATATGTACCCCAAAATAGAAGGCATCCTAAAGAATATGGAGCCCTATGCCAACTTCACGGCTCCGCTGCTTGGAAAGTCCATAAAGAAGAGCAAGAAGGTTTTTGATGATGCCAAGATAACCGATCACCACGCCATTATTCCCACAGGAGTTAAGCCATCGGGGCTTATTGTTGAGGAGAAGCGCGTTTACGATCTTATTGCTCGCCGCTTTATTGCCGCGTTCTATCCCGATTGTATCGTATCCAACACCACCGTACTGGGAATGGTTGCCACCTACGAGTTTAAGGCAACGGGTAAGGTGATTCTAGAAGATGGCTGGCGCGTGCTCTACCCCAAAAAGGATTCCGATGGGGACAATGAGCCCAGCGACGACCAAATTATGCCCCACTTTGAGAAGGGCGAAACGGGTGAACATACCCCTGATTTGCAGGAGAAGCAAACTCAGCCCCCAAAGATGCATACTGAGGCAACCCTGCTACGTGCCATGGAAACCGCGGGCAAGCAGGTAGAGGACGATGAGCTGCGCGAGCTAATGAAGGAGAATGGCATTGGCCGCCCATCAACCCGAGCAAACATTATAGAAACGCTGTTTAAGCGCCGTTTCATTGTGCGCGAGCGTAAAAATCTAGTGCCAACGCAAACGGGCATTCAGCTCATACACACCATACAGAACGAGCTGCTTAAATCGGCCGAGCTAACGGGTATTTGGGAGAAAAAGCTTAGGCAGATTGAAAAGGGCGATTACGATGCCAGGCAGTTCCTTGATGAGATGAAGGAGATGGTAACGCAGCTGGTTGTGGAGGTTAAGCGCGAGAATAAGCGCGTAATTGAGATTGAACCCGAAGTAAAACCAAGTGAACCAGAGGCAAAAGGGGAGAAGGATGCCGAGCCTGGAAAGGCCAAAAAGCCAAGAGCAAAGCGCACCGCCGAGCCAAAGGCCGAACCCGAAACCATAACCTGTCCAAAGTGTGGCAAGGGTACCATGCTAAAGGGCAAAACAGCCTTTGGCTGCAGCGAGTACAAAAGCGGTTGCACCTTTAAGGTTATGTTTGAGCAGTTTGGAAAGCAGCTTACCGATAAGCAGATTCAAACCCTTTTGCAAAAAGGGAAATCGCCAAAAATAAAGGGGCTAATGGTTAATGGTGAGGCTGTAACAGCATCGCTTGTACTTACAGGTACTTTTGAGGTGGTGGTTGAGTAGCAAACTATTAATTTTTTTCTAATAATTTTGTCCGATGGTGTAATATATAGTCCCTTGTTGAGTTTTTGAGGAATGCTGTAACCCAAGTTTAACATTGATAAAAAAAGTTTAATTAGATGGTATGGAATATCTACTGAGCATGAAACCAAAGTTTATACCTTCCCTCGTATTTATATCCTTTCTGTTTGGCTGCACCTCGCCAAATACTCACAATGGGATTAAAGAGGTTAATGCCGATGAGCTTGTAGAGAACATTGATGCGTACATCGACTCCCGAATTGTGACAGAAGGCACTATTGTGCACATATGTAGTGTTGATGGGAAAAAGATGAAGCTAAGAACCGATAATGGGGCAATAATTAAAATTGTTCCTTTTGATTTGGCAGAAAAATTCGATTCCCTTTTGTATAAAAAAAGAGTGATAATACATGGTGTTGTAAAGGAGTCGCGTATTAGCGATGCCATGATTGCGGAGAAAGAACAAGCAAAGGTGTTGCTATGCCACATCGATAATAGCTCTTGCAAGGATAGCGCATGGGTAAATCGCCAGGTGCAGAATGGGCGATCCGATAGCCTTTCAATGGTTTCGACAGACCAGCTAAAGGAGACAATGGAGAGGGCGGGGAAGGACTACGTTTCTGTTGTTTTTATTGTTGCCGAGCGGGTTGACATTATAAAATAGCAAAACCTCGAATCCAAAGAGGGGTTTTAGATTCGAGGTTAGCTAACGAATACACAGAGTGGGGCTAATACTCTTCGTACTCAACAGCAAGCATTTCACGCTCTTCTAGCGCAGGTTTTAAAATAACCTTTTTGGGTGCCTCTTTATATTTGGAAGGGGCTGATTTTTCCCATCCATTCTCTTTCTTCTCTGTGTGTTGGAATCTTCTAATGGTTCGTTGTTCTTCAATCCTAAAGAACGAAATAACCTGGTTCAGCTGTTCGGCCTGACTGCTGAGTTCCTCTGCCGATGTGGCAAGCTCCTCGCTTGCAGCAGCGGTGCGCTGCGTAATTTGGTTTAGCTGCTGTATGGCTGTGTTAATTTGATCAGAACCAGATGTTTGCTCCAAACTCGCTGCCGATATCTCCTGCACCAAACGGGCTGTTTTCTCTACCTCAGGAACTATTTGGGCTAGTATTTGACCTGCATCTTCGGCCTCCTTTACGCCAAACTTGGTAAGCTTTTCTATCTCGTCGGCTGCAACCTTACTGCGCTCGGCCAGCTTTCTAACCTCGGCAGCAACAACCGCAAAGCCACGCCCCTGCTCGCCAGCTCTAGCTGCCTCAACGGCAGCATTAAGCGCAAGTATGTTGGTTTGAAATGCTATGTCGCTTATTATGGATACCTTTTCGGCTATCTGTTTCATGCTAACAACGGCAGTGTTAGATGCCTCGTTACCCTTCTTAATGCCTTCGGCTCCGCTAGTAGCAATTTTTTCGGACTGCTGCGCATTGTCGGTATTCTGCTGTATGTTGGCAGCCATCTCCTCCATGGAGCTGGATGCCTCCTCGGTTGACGATGCCTGCTCACTTGCTCCCTGCGATAGCTCCTGCGATGCAGAGCTAAACTGTAGGCTCGATGCGGCAATATTCTCCGCTCCATCTTTTACTATGGTTACCACCTCTCTTAGCTTCTGAACCATGTCCTTAAGTGAACGAGCTAGGATTCCAATCTCATCCTTTTGGTCAATCTCAAGCTGGGCTGTTAAGTCACCTGCTGCAAGTCTTTTAGTGTACTCTACCCCTTTTGCCAAAGGAGCGGTTATACCCATTGATATTGCTATGCCTATGCTAGCCGCAAGTACTATGGAGATAAAGACAATAATTAACATAAGCGTTGTTGCCCTATTCGCTATTTGGGTGTTGCTTTGTGCTGTTTGTTTGGCTTGTTCGGTTTAAATTGAACTAAATTCTGAATGGCATCCTGTAAGTCCTGTGTGGGTTTTTGCCAATCCCCTTTCATAAATGCTACAGCTTCTTGCTTTTTATCGGCCCAAACAAGCTGGGTAAAGTCGTTAAAGTATAGGATATAATTTTTAAGCGCATTTTTGGTATTCTCCAGAACTGCTTGCTCTTCGTCGTTGCTAACAGTTTTTTGGTACGTTTCGGCTGTTTTGTTAAACTGCTCTTGGAGGCTGAATACATTGTCGCGCTGTGCTTTTCGTTCCAATTCATTCTCGGCAATTAGCAAATCCCTTACTGCTACGCGCAGGCGTTGAAAGTAAGTGCTCATTTCGTTTACATGCCCCAAGGGAACGGTCATGCGCTCGTAGAGCAATGTGTCGGCATTATCGATAGTCCGAATTTGTATTGTTCCAAATAGCCCAACAACACCTGTTAGTGCAGCAATTAGAATATAGCTGCTGATTAGCTTGGTGCCAATTTTTACATTTTTTAGTTTCATAGGTTGTTGTGTTTGCTTGTTAATATTAAGTAAAAGGTACTGGCTGCTATAGCTCCTGTTTGTTAGTAGCATAACGTTGAGATTGCAAACAGGAAGTGTTCTGTTATGTCAAATATATAGCAGAGTGTAAATTGCTGTTAGAGTGCTAGTACCTGTTTTTATTTGGGTGGAAACACGCTTTTTTTAATAAAGTACTTTTATGTTTAAACAGCTGTTCAGGGGGGGAATACCTAGCTTTTTATTATTTGGTTTTCTGCTGCTTACTTGTAAATAAAAAAACGGCTAGATACCCAATGTGTTATGAGCATCTAGCCGAGGAAGGACTTTTGGGTGGACTACCACTTAACGTTTACAAAACTTTGTGGGTTGTAAATGGTAGCGGGAACGCTACAATTTGGCGAAACATTAAAGTATTTCTCAACCATGCTTAGCTTGCCGTTGTTATCGTAAAAGTTTATTAGCGTAGCAACAGGATAACCGTTTATGCTCTCGTATTTAGCAAACTCCACTTCTCTTGAGTTTTCTCCAGTTTTGCGGCGCATCTTTATAAAGAGCAGTGTTTCCATATCAACCCAAAAGCATGTGCTAGTTGTATCGCCAACAACCCATGCATTGCGACCCATACACTGGGTTTTTGCCAATAAGTTAAGGTTGTATCCACATTGTTCTGCCCTTTTTGCAGTTGTTTGTGGTGGTATGTTGTTTATGTCAAGCCCTAGCACAACTAGGTCGTGTATGCGGTATTTGGTTGAAAGTAGGGCTCCATTTTGGTAGCTGTATAAGCTGTCGTTGGCGAAAAGGAGTCCGTTTCCACTCTCCCAACAGGTGAATTTTAGAATTAAGTTGCTGGGCGATTGGTAGGCTTCAAGCCAAATATCGGTTGATACAATGCTATCGTTCTTGTAGTAAATAACCTCTTGCGAAAAGCAAAGTGTTTGGTACCAATTGGATTTATTTGCGTTATACATTTGTTCTATAAGCTGGTAGCCGTTTTGAGGCTCCTGAGCAAAAGATAAATTTACCAATAAAAGAAAGAGGGCTGCTAACATTTTATTCATATCAATGGCTTTGTATGGGTTAAATTGGTATTTATGATAGGGGGACGTTCAATTAGTTTAAGCCGAAGGAAACTACTTGTATGACGAGAATCCTTGTATGTAATTTTATTTATGATACCAGAAGGGCGTTCGCGCTTTCGCTAACTGCAATGTTGTTTCTAATCTTCATGGCTCGTTTTTTTAGTAATACGCATGGCTAGAGTTTTACCCTACTGTAATTTTGGGTGCAGATTAACCTTTTTACTAGGAACCCCAGTTTTTATTGTAAGTTATCAAGTTATGCTAATTCTATCATCTATTCAATGAATCTTTGATTAGTGAGCCCCTGTTATGCTATTACAATAATTTAGATGGTTTTACTGTTTTTATGGTTAATTTTACCCACAAATCACAACAGAGAGATTATGTTCGCTATAAGCCGCAAAAAAAGCATTGTTATATTATTGATTAATTTTCTGTTTCTTATAACGGCATTTGTACAAGTAAAGGCGCAGGAGAGCAGTAAGTTGCCCCGTGTTGCAAAAGCCGATTCCCTGTTTCAGCAAAGGGATTATTCCGCCGCACTTCCACTTTACAAGGAGCTTCTTAGCAACTTCCCTCAGGATGCTAACTATATGTACAAAACAGGTGTTTGTGTGCTATACTCCACCCGCAATGGCAATGAGGCCATAGGTTTGCTTAAAAGGGCATCGGAGCTTGAAACGCCCAATCTAACCTACTTCTACTTGGCCGAGGCCTATCGCTATTCCTATCGCTTCGATGAGGCTATTGATATGTATCGTCGCTTTACCGTTAGCGGTGGCCATGAGACCATTACCCCTGTTCAGGTAGAGTTTTTGGTAAACCAGTGCGAGAATGGCAACTACATGCTAAAGTACTTGTACAAGCCACCTGTGCTGGAGTCAAAGGTTATTGCGCAAACCGATATGGTTAGCTATCTGGTAACCGATAATCCTACGGGATCCTTTGTTCCAAAACCTAAGGATTTAAAAACGCCTGTTGACCTAAAGCAGAACGAGCAATCGGTTATTTTTTACCCTAAAGTGCCAAAACCAGGCGATTATATTTACTATGCCAGCTACGGTAGGTCAACGCAGTACGGTAAGGATATTTTCCGCATTCAGCTACAGGATGATGGCTACTGGAGTAAACCCGAAAACCTTGGCGATGCAGTAAACTCGTCGCTCGATGAGGATTTCCCTTACTTTGCTCCCGATGGAGCCTTGTACTTTGCCTCTAAAGGGCACTACAGCATGGGCGGGTACGATGTGTATCGCAGTCGCTACGATGCTGCCTCTAAAACGTGGAGCACCCCAGAGAACCTAGGGTTCCCCTTTAGCTCCCCTTACGACGATATTTACTACCTGCCCCTTTCCAACGACTCATTAACCTATTTAATTACCAACCGTAACGTTGGTGCCGATAGCCTTGAGATTGTTCTGGTAAAGGAGGAGCGTAGCCAAATTAGGCAAACCGCATCGAGCTTTGATGAGATTATTGCCGTTGCAAAGCTTGGTGTAAGCACCAACCTAAAATCATCAAAAGAAAAAACAACGCCAGTGGCTAGCAAGCCAGCTTCCACAAAGGCTGCATCGTTTTCGTCGGTTGAGAACGACCCTGAGTATGTACGCGTTATGGCCAATGGCTTTAAGCAGCAAATGCTTGCCGATTCGCTACGCATTAGCCTTGAGAAGGAGCGTGGTACATTGGACTATGTTTACACCGCCGAGCAGCGCAAGGCCGCCGAGGCGCGTATTGTTAAGGTTGAAGATGCCCTTTTGGCAGCCCAAAAGAGTGCCGATAGCTTTTTTGCACGTGCCAGCCAAATAGAGCAGGAGTACCTAACGGGTAAGCGTAAGCCTCAGGAAAAGGCAAATACATCGTTTGCTTCCGATAATCCAAAGTATGTTTACCAGGCACAGTTTGCTTCAACCGTTTTCCAAAGCGATGAGATTGCTGCACTTGCCAACTTGGAGAAGCAAACCCCACGTTTGGATGAGCTGCGTAAAGCCGTTTTTGCTCAGCAGCAAAAGGTTAGCACCCAGTTTCAGAATGGCGCCGATAGTTCGGCTTTGTACCCTGCGGAGCAGCGTAAGCTAATAGGTTTAATGGCCTATTTTAACCAAGCAGCGCAGAAGTGGATTGCCGGGAAAGATAAAATTTACACCCTTTGCCTACCCGTTGCCCTTGTTAAGAGTGGAAACAACAATGGCAGCGAGGCTCGCGCCGAGATTGAGCGCGGAAAGAACCATTTCCGCTCGGCTGCAGCCATAAAGAATAACCTAAGCGAAGAGGGCAAAACGGAGAGCCTTTTTGAGGCCTCGTTACTGGAGGAGATTGGTATAGCCCGATACGAGCTAGCCTTTGCCAAGCTTTGGGGCATAACCATGTTTGAGCAGGAGGTAACCAGCCGTATTCGTAGGTTGGAGTCCGATGCGTTTGGTAAACCACTCCCTGCACCAGCACCCAACAAAAAGGAGGATGTTGATGCTATTACCGCACAGGCAAAGGAGTCTAAGCAGCTCCTTATAGTTGAGGGGAACAATCCTGTCGATATCAATAGTCCTATACTCTTCCAGCAAAACGAGAGCGCTACCTTCCAGGTAGTTGAGGATTCTCCCTACGAAAACGGTACTCCAATACCACTAGATGAAATCCTTCCCGAAGGTGTTGTTTACCGTATTCAGCTAGCTGCCTTTAGTAATCCGGTTAAACCCACCATTTTTAAGGGAATGGTTCCCATTGCAGCCGAATCGGTTAGTAAGGGCAAGGTAACCAAGTACTACGTGGGCATGTTCCGCTACCTTGCCGATGCCGAGAAAGCCCTTCCTATTGTGCGCTCCAGAGGGTTTAAGGATGCCTTTATTGTTGCTTGGCACAACGGGAAATCCATAACACCCGCACGCGCACAAACGCTAGAGCAGCGTGTTGCAGAGCCAAAAAGCGAACCTAAGATTAAGATTACCGATACCGATCCCAACATGAGCGTGTTATACCAAGTTCAGATTGGGGTGTACAAGGGACGACTACCCGAGGATATTGCCCAAACCGTAAGGGCGCTGGCTCCGGGCAAGGATATTGTTCGCAAAATGGATGATACGGGCAGCACAACCTATTCCGTTAGCAGTTTCTCGTCCATGGACGAGGCATCGCACGTTAAGGATATGCTTGTGGCTGGCGGCATTGCCGATGCAAAGGTGGTAACAATTAATTTGTAGCCAGTACACATAGGTGTTTGGCTACCATGCGTTAGCCTCTACATTTCCACAGATAGCATCTGTAGAATAAAATCTAGCGCCTAAACACCAAATACCATTTACAATTTTCCTATATTAGCACTTAGTAATTTCAATTTTTACCTAATGATAGATAGTTCAAAAAATTCGCCTTTTGGGCAGGAAGAAGAAGGGTTGGTTACACGCGAAAGCGCCTTTCTAATCCTTTATAACGATGAGGTAAACTCCTACGATTTTGTAATTGAGAGCCTAATAGATGTGTGCGATCACGAGCCTGTGCAAGCAGAGCAGTGCACTTTTATTGCTCATCACAAGGGCAAATGCGATGTTAAAAAGGGCACTTACTCATCGCTTAAACCGCTCCGCGATGCCTTAACCCAACGTGGACTTAACGTTGTAATTAAATAAGCTGTCATGACAGGTGTTATCATCATTATTCTAATTGGCCTTTTTCTCCTTTTGGTTGAGTTCCTCCTTATTCCCGGAATAACCGTTGCAGGTGTAGGTGGCGTTATACTTATAGCTGGCGGAATAACCTGGGCATATACTGGGTTCGGAACCACTGCAGGGCATTTAACCCTTTTGGGTACTGCCATTGCTTCTGTTACTGTTGTGGTACTAGCGCTGCGCTCCAAAACGTGGAAGTACTTTATGCTAAACACCAACGTTGAAGGGTCTGTTGATGGCAAAATTGATGAGAACCAGATAAAAGTGGGCGATGCTGGCGTTTCGGTTAGCCGCTTGGCTCCAATGGGCAAAGCTCGCATCAATGGTGTATTGGTCGAAGCCAAGTCCATGGGAGAGTTTATAGACCAAAAAAAGGAAGTAATAGTAATAAAAATAGAGGGTTCAAAAGTAATTGTTAAACTAAACGATAAAACAAATGAATGAAGTTGGTATTTACCTACTAATTATTGGTGCTAGTATTGCCGGTCTATGGATTGTGCTGTACTTTGTACCCATTGGCTTATGGTTCTCTGCCCTTGTTTCGGGTGTTAGAGTATCATTACTTCAGCTAATTCTAATGCGCTGGCGCAAGGTTCCCCCAGGAGTAATTGTACAAGCGCTTATTGAGGGAACAAAGGCTGATATTACCCTATATCGTGATGCACTTGAAGCTCACTACCTAGCTGGTGGTCGCGTATCGAAGGTTGTTCATGCCTTGGTATCGGCTCAAAAGGCTAACATTCCGCTCGATTTTAAAATGGCTACCGCCATTGACCTTGCGGGTCGCGATGTGTTTGAAGCCGTTCAAATGTCCGTTAACCCAAAGGTTATTAATACTCCTCCCGTTACTGCTGTTGCAAAGGATGGTATTCAGCTTATTGCCAAGGCAAGGGTTACCGTTCGTGCAAACATTAAGCAGCTTGTGGGTGGTGCTGGCGAGGAAACCGTTCTAGCCCGTGTTGGTGAAGGTATTGTATCGTCAATTGGTTCTGCCGAGTCGCACAAGAGCGTACTTGAGAATCCCGATTTTATTTCGCGCGTAGTGCTAGAGAAAGGTCTTGATGCAGGAACTGCATTTGAGATTCTTTCTATTGATATCGCTGATATTGATATTGGACGTAACATTGGTGCTGTGCTACAGATGGATCAGGCCAATGCCGATAAGAACATCGCTCAGGCAAAAGCCGAGGAGCGTCGTGCAATGGCTGTTGCTCTAGAGCAAGAGATGAAGGCTAAAGCACAAGAGGCTCGCGCAAAGGTTATTGAAGCCGAGGCTCAAATTCCTCTTGCTATGGCCGAAGCTTTCCGTAGCGGTAACATGGGAATTATGGATTACTACAAGCTTAAAAACATTGATGCCGATACTCAAATGCGTCAAAGTATTTCTAAGCCCGATAAGGATAAGAAATAGTTTACAATTCATACAGAGAGAGGGCGAACCAATTGGTTCGCCCTTTTTATTTATGTAAAAGAGCCTAATGTTTGTGATGTTGTGATGTTGTGATGTGAAATTTAATATGCTGATTAAAGGACATAAAAACTAGGAACTATTGTATCAATGTTTTTTAGTTCGCAGCTAATTGCCATAGCTCCCGATGCGCCCAATAGCACCCCAGCTTTCCTTGTTCTCTTTTTGTTTTGCCCTGAAGGGGCAAAATCGGAATAACTGTGGGTGCAAGCTGAGGGACGAAGCTAGGCCTACGGAAAACCTGAAGCTAAGGTGTAAGCCCTAAAGGGGCGAAACTTGAAGTAAGCGGTTTGACCCCTTCGGGGTCAGGATGGGACTACTTGTTAGCCTTGGGCTGCTAGCTACGCCCAGGGTTATTAAGATTACGCCACTTCGTGGCTGGTATCGGATTTATAATTAGCTAAAGCAGCAAAAATGCTGGTTTTTATTAGGCTAGGAATGCTCACTACTAATAGTTGTTGACTTAACATTAAAAGCTTAACCCACCTTCTCTTTTCCGCTAAAGACCTTTTGTAGTTGGGTAACCACATTCTCCTTAAGAATAGGCTTTGAAACAAAGCCATTGAATCCATGTGCTGCTATTCTGGCCATGTCCTGTTCCATGGAAAAGGCTGTTTGGGCAATAATGGGAATATCTATTCCCTTTGCCCTCATCTCGGTAAGGGTTGCATAGCCATCAAGAATAGGCATTTGTATATCAAGAAAAGCCACATCGCAGGTGTTGGTAGTCTCAATGTAGTTTATGGCCTCTCGGCCATTGTTGGTTAGCACTACGTTAAAGCCTAAATTGGTTAGCAGTACTTTTAGCAAAAAGGCAGAGTTCTCATCATCCTCGGCCACTAAGGCTGTCTTCCCTTGGTAGTTTGCGGTGCCTGGCATTGCTGTGGGTGCCTTTTCTTGTTTGGTATCTGTATTTAGGGGTATGGTAAAGTAAAAGCTTGAGCCTTTCCCTTCGTCGGACTCAAACCATATCTCACCACCAAGCTGCTCAACAAGCCCTTTGGAAATGGCCAATCCAAGCCCTGTTCCCGAGTGAAACTTATCGGGGCAGTTATTTATTTTACCAAAGCGTTGGAATATGTAGCAGTGTTGTTCCCTTGGAATTCCCATTCCCGTATCGCGAACAAAGAATTCGGCTGTGCTGCCCTTTACTGTAAACCCAAAGCTTATGGTACCTTGGTTGGTAAACTTTATGGAGTTGGTTAAAAGGTTGTTAAGTACCTGTTGTAATCGCCGTATATCAATGTTAATTAGCATTTTTTGTGGCGGAACGGGGCACTCAAGCTCAAGGTTTATCTTTTCGGCTTTTCCCAAATCCATTAGCGACCGCTTGTGTATTTTATAAATTACGTTTAGCTCATCGGTAAGGCTAATTGTTTTGGGGTGAAGCACAAGCTGTCCTGCTTCAATCTTTGCTAGGTCAAGAATATCGTCAATGAGTTTTAGCAGGTCAAAGGAGCTTCGGGTAACAATATCAATATTGTCTCGTCCCGCTTGCGAAAGGTTGGATTCGGCAAGTATGAGCTGCGAAAAACCTACAATGGCATTAAGTGGCGTGCGAATTTCGTGCGACATATTGGCTAGGAAAGCAGACTTTAGTCGGTCCGATTCCTCTGCCTTATCCTTGGCTAGCTGGTACTCCTTGGTGCGTTGCTCAACCATCTCCTCCAGCCTGTGGTTGTGCTCTGCTAGCAGCTCCGATTGCTGCTGAATTTCCTCCTTCTGATGTTCTATTTCCCTGTTTTTGCGTGCAATGGCATCGTTCTTCTCGGCTAGCTTCTTATTTATTTTTGCCTTATTCCTGTACCCTTTAAATATAAAGAACGCCAATAGCAGGGCAAGTAGAATGGTAGTTAAGGAGAGTAATAGCTGCTCGTTCTTGGTTTTTATTTGCTGCTGCTGCTGGTTTAGTATCTCCTTTTGCTCTTCAATGCGTTTTTGCTGCTTAACTATGTCGTTGTTAAGCTCGCGAAGCACATCGTTACGCTTTTCCATTTGCGCCGCTTGAGCCTCAATCCTTTCCTGTTGCTCCTTTATCTCGTTACGGTGGCTCTTAAGTATAGATAGGTTTCTAATAAGCAGCACGTTTTGCTTGGCAATCTCTGTAGTTAAGCTATCGAGCGCTGTTTGCTGTTTTTCCAGATAGCTTTGCTGATTGGCAATGGTTTGCTCTTGCTCCCGAATGCTTTTTTGCTGAAGCACTATTTCGCGTTGCTGGTTCTCTATGGTTAGGGTTTGCTGGTTAATCTCCTCTTGGAGCCTAAGCGCGCGTAGGCGCTCGTCCTGTAGCTGCGTTTCCTGCTGCTGAAATAGGTTGGCAGCATCGGTTTTTGAGCCACCAAGCAGCAGCAGCTTGGGTTGTATTTGTAGTCCCTGCTTAATCTCAATAACATACCTATTAATTTCGAAGGATAGCTGCTGCTTCTGCTCGTCGGTGTAGTAGAAGTTTATCATCACCTTATCCTTAAGGCTCCCTATTTCCGATACTACAAGGATAGGCTTCGATTCCACTTTCAATAATATCTCGGCAGCAGTTTCTGTATCCAGCGATTCAATAATTATAATGTTCGGAAAACGGATGCTTGACTTTGGGGTATAGCGTTCGGTTCTTTCAATGCTTACCGTTCGGTTCTTTATGCGTCGGGTGGAGAATAGGTTGGACAGCTCCGTGTATAGCTCCGTTTGGCTTGATATAACCTCAACCCGAAAAGTATCTAGAAGCGACTCGTTAGGCCAGGTAATTTGCTGGGCAAACTGGTTGATGTATGCTGCTTTAAGCTTAGCATGGGAATATTCCTGCGCTTGGGCTATTAGACTAATGCCTACTATCAGAAATAGGAAAAGCGGAAGTGAATATTTGCTGCGCATACCCAGTACTTATTCTGTTAGGTGTTTTATGCCAGTAAATTGCTGAAAGTTTTGTACAAAAAAAAGTTTTACGATAAATGATTTTATAAAAAGGCTTTTAAGGCTATAAAAAGTGCCGTTTGTCAATAAAGATGCAAATGTTTGTTCAGTTACATTACACTAATAGCGCATTTTGGCTAAATTGTAGGCATTATCCATCTCATTATAGATGCCTTTTTATGGTGATTAAACGTTTTATTACCTGTTTTACTTCCCTTATACTGCTTGGCACTGTGTGTAGTGCGCTGGCGCAAGAGCCCGACTCCGTTAGCATATACGACCTCTCCATTGATGAGCTGATGAGCCTTAAGGTGCAGTCGGCCACCCGAAAGGTTGAGCCAATCTCCAATATACCTGCCAGTATAGTTGTTATTACTCGACAGGATATCCAGTCGCAGGGTTGGGGCACTTTGGAGGAGATACTTTCCCACATCCCAGGGATGTATCAAATTAACGATTATCTGTGGTTTGGTACCGATAGCTATGGGGTTAGAGGGTTCTTCTCGTCGGGGTCGTTCTCTACAATGACAGTTATGGTAAATGGTGTTTCGCAGAAGGAGGATTGGTATAACTCGTTTCCACTTTCCAAAATTAATGTGCCTGTAGAAGCAATAGATAGGGTAGAGGTTATAAGAGGGCCAATGTCGGTTGTATATGGCAGCAATGCATTTTTAGGAGCCATAAACATAATTACCAATCAGGATGTTAAGTCGTCGCAGGGAGTGGCTGGCATAGGGAGCAATGGCAACTATAAGGCCTTTGGTAGAATTGCTGGCGAGAGGGAGAAGGTGAGGTACACATTTAACGCAGGTATGTTTGGCTCCAGAGGAGTGGAGCAGCCCTATTCGGAAATGACCGACTACATAGACCCATCGTGGAATTTGCCATCGAACCCTACAACCAAAGGGCAGCTAAAGGATTACAGGAAGTACTTTGGGGTATCCATGGGAATTGGCGACTTGGTATTTGAATTTGCTCAAACTATCACCAACAGGGGTGTAATAGACTATTATCCTGGGTATGCCGATGGGCACCAGGCCGAGATTGAGTCGGCCTATTCCTACTTTAGCTATACAAAGGCATTAAGTGAATCGTTATCGGTAAACCTAAAAACGGGTTACAGCGCATTTCGTAATAGGTTGGGGTATAGGCATAACTCCGATTCAACAGCCTATGGTTTTAACGATATATTCTCTAAGTCTGCCGATGGGGAGGTGCACCTTTCCTACAATAGGAACAAGTTTACAGCCAACGTGGGACTTACGTATCACATGGTTTTTGAAGATAAGCTTGTGGTGGATGCTCCAAACCTTAGTAACGACTACATAAACCTTGATGCAGGCATTGATGAGAGCAAGCTAAAGCAAACCTGGGCCTTATACACACAGGTAAATTACGACTTTTCCCAGAAGCTATCGGTTCTTGCCGGATTGCGTATTGAGCAAACCCCTTCGTACACCATGTCGTATGCGGTTAGGTTCGATCCGGCTAATCCCAACGACTACCTTTCGCGAACGGGAGAGTACATGTATGGCGATCCCTACTTAATTCCTAGAGCAGCGCTTATTTACCATTTAACCGATAAGCACCACCTTAAGGTAATGTACGGTGTTGCAACCAAAGATGCCTCGGTGGGTGAGAATATGGATATTGTGAGGTACCCAGATAGGCCCCAGCTAAAGCCCGCATACATGCAAACTTTTGAGGTGAACTACACTGGCGCTGTTGCCAAGAGCACCATGCTAAACCTTAGCCTGTTTCATAATAGCTTGCGAAACCTTATATCGCGCACAAACCAGATTGAAGATGATGTTATGCGCCTATTCAACACAAACTCGGGTAAGCTAAGAACGGTGGGCGTTGAGGCAAGCGCAAGCATAACCATTCAGCCCCGATTTACATCAACCATCAGCGCCGTTTACCAGCAGTCCACCAACCTGCAGAATGGGTACGAGGGAATAGATTTGGAGTACGCTCCAAACCTACTACTATACACAACCATGGCCTACAGGGTGGGTAAGAATGTGCAAGTTGGATTATCGGGTTACTACGTAGGCAAGCAGCATACATACTGGAAGCCCGATAGCCGCGATGCGTCAAATCCCTTGGACCAGCGTAATCCAGCAGAGCTTATTAGGGATGGCTCTCGTATTGGCCAGTCGGCACCTAGCCACTTTGTTTTGAGTACAAATGTTAGGGTGAACCAAATTCTTGGCACCAATGCCTTCTGTAGCCTTTACGTTTACAACCTAACAAATTCGGAAATAAGATACCCCACCACTCGTAGCAACGATATTTTTGAAAAGGGTACGCTGGGATATAGTAGGTACGTATCCTTCTCCTTAGGCTATAAGTTTTAGGAGTATTCGCCGTTTATTGTTGGTGTAACTTGCTGTAAAACTGCAAAAGTATTGTATTTAACATCGATTTTCTCTTTAAAATCTCAAAACTAAACATATACCTTTGTCCCCCAATTTAAATGTGGTGATGGTATGCGTATTTGGTTTGTTGCTTTAGCGCTTTTAGCTCAAAGCATTTTTTTCATTAGCCCACTGGTGGCGCAGGATAGCAACCTTAAGGATTACTATTTTCCCTATTCCTCCTTTACAAATGGTGTGGTATATAAGTATGCGGTTAAGGATAACCCTAAGGAGGTTATATACTGGCACATGGTTGCAATTCCACAGGAGAGCGATACCCTTTTGTTAACCTCCATTTACGATGTTGACTATACGCTGGTGCAACGTACCACCGAGAGTATCCAAATGGATGGTGCAACCCTTGTTAGGTACGTTATTTATAGGTTTAACCCGCAAACATTTAGAACCGATTCGGTTGTTGCGGCAATCTCAGAGAATCACATATACCAATGGGAAGCGAATACTTACCCTCTGGAGTATGGTATTACACATCGTCAAATCTATAACCGCAAGAATGAGTCGTCATTTCAAAAGCGGCGCGAGCTGTTAGAGGGTATCTACCCCGTTTTGTACAAGGGGAAATCCGTGTTGTGTATTAAGTTCCGCGATAAGTACACGGAGACCCTGCAGTTAGTAGGTCAAAAGAGTGGTGTAACCACCCATTTTACACAGGAAGCTTTTTATGGGTATGGAGTGGGCCTTGTTGAGTATTCTAGAGGCGATGCTACTGGGAATAAGTACAATTACCGATTGGTGGAGGTTGTAAGCTCCGAGTCATGGTATGCCGGAATAAGGAAAACCATGATGTCAACTCCCCATAAAAATTAGCTTTCTGTAATATTTTATCCGTTTTTTTTTGGAGAGTTAAATGTATTTTATACTTTTGTCCTGCCTTTCCAAAAGGTCAATTTGAAGTTCTAAAATTACTGGGATTTGGGTTTTAGGTTTATCCGATTATTGATGTAGCCATACCCATCCTTAGCAAGGTTTTTTGATTTACTGGAGAGATGGGTGAGTGGCTGAAACCAGCAGTTTGCTAAACTGCCGTACTGGGTAACTGGTACCGGGGGTTCGAATCCCCCTCTCTCCGCATCAATAACCTAATAGTTTCGGGGTGTAGCGCAGCCCGGTTAGCGCATCTGCTTTGGGAGCAGAGGGTCGCAGGTTCGAATCCTGCTACCCCGACGAAACAAGACCTTACCAAGAGCGGTAAGGTTTTTTTTACTGAATTAATTGATTTTTTTGAGTTTTGTACTCATAAATTTCGGGGTGTAGCGCAGCCCGGTTAGCGCATCTGCTTTGGGAGCAGAGGGTCGCAGGTTCGAATCCTGCTACCCCGACAAGAAGCCTTATCAGTGTTTACTGGTAAGGCTTTTTTGTTTTGTATGCTGCTCATCTCTATTGCATTATCCTCTTGCAGTTTACCGTTGTAATCCCTAGCCAGTTCTAGCTGTAACAAAAAGCCCATTTGGTTTGTTGCCCTTTTGGCATGTCATATCTGAAAGGAAAAAAATCAGAAAAAATAAAAAAAAGTTGGTGGTTGTAACATATGTTACATTCCTGGTTATGGCCTTGCCGTATGTTTGCAGTGTCGAAAGACGATAACTCAAACAGAACAAAAACAGAAAATAATAAATAGCAAAGCCATGAAAAGGGACATCATTACAATTGACAGAGAGAAGTGCAACGGTTGCGGACTATGTGTTAGCGGTTGCCACGAGGGTGCCTTACAGCTTATTGATGGAAAGGCCGTTCTTATTAGCGAGCTTATGTGCGATGGCCTAGGTGCCTGCATTGGTGACTGTCCTGTTGGCGCTATCACCATTGAGCATCGCGAGGCCGAGGCCTACGATGAGGTGCTTACCATTAGCAAGATGGTTCCAAGCGGAAAGAACACCATTATTGCCCACCTAAAGCACCTAAAGGATTACAACGAGAAGGAGTACCTACGCCAAGGCGTTGAGTGGCTGTTAGCTAACAGAGAATTAGTAGGATTTGATGTTGACGAGGTTCTGCAAGCCGTTCATAATCATCAGGTAAAAGGGGCTGCTGCTCCTCAGCCACAGGTTCAGCACCATGCGCATATGCACGGTCATCATGGTGGCGGATGCCCAGGCTCTGCTGCTCGTAACTTTGCTGCGGCTACACCTGCTGCTAGTGCAGGCATGGTATCGGGCAAATCGGAGCTTACGCACTGGCCGGTTCAGCTTCACCTAATCAATCCAAATTCTGGTCACTTTAGGGGTTCAAACCTACTTCTAGCAGCCGATTGTGTTGCATTCTCACTTGGTAACTTCCATAGCGATTACCTAAAGGGCAAAACCCTAGCCATAGCGTGTCCAAAGCTGGACTCAAACAAGGAGTCGTATGTTGAGAAAATCACCGCACTTATTGATGGCGCACAGGTGGATACCATCACCATTATGAAAATGGAGGTTCCTTGCTGTGGAGGCTTACTTCAGCTGGCTAAAATGGCCATGGAGCGTGCAAGCCGTAAGGTGCCCATTAAGGTGGTAACCGTGGGTATTCAGGGCGAGATTTTAGAGTCTTCTTGGGTCTAATATGCAGTGCTGTAAAAGCAATAAGAGCAAATAAGGTTGCCCTTATCCATATTAATAGCTAAATTGCATAATATCATATCAACCATTAAATTAACTACTATGAGCATGTTTTGTTTTCAATGCTAAGAGGCAGCAAAGGGTACTGGATGTACTATAAAAGGGGTTTGCGGAAAATCCGATGACCTAGCCAATATGATGGACCTTCTTATGTTCACAATGAAGGGCATGAGCGTTTACTCAACCGCACTTCGTGAGCAGAAACAGTACGAAAACCCAGTTGTAAACAAGTTTATTTTCGATGGTCTTTTTGCTACCATCACCAATGCAAACTTTGATAAAAAGGTTTTTGAAACCCGCATTCTACGCTCACTTGAACTTCGCAATATGCTAAAGGCCGAGGCCGAAAAGCAGGGCGTTAAGGTTGATACCTCCTTTGAGGGTTGCACTTGGACTGGTACTCCCGACCAATTTGAGGCTAAAGCCGCAACTGTTGGTGTGCTAACCGAGAAGAATGAGGATATCCGCTCGCTAAGAGAACTTGTTATTTACGGTATTAAGGGTATGGCTGCTTACACTGAGCATGCTTACAACCTTGGTCACGAAGATGTTGCAAACTACGCCTTTATGCAGCGTGCACTTGCCGCTACCACTCAAAACCTTAGCGTTGATGAGCTAGTAGCGCTTACCCTTGAAACTGGTAAGTTTGGCGTTGGTGCAATGGCGCTGCTTGATAAGGCAAACACAACAAACTATGGCAACCCAGAGATTACTAAGGTTAACATTGGGGTTAGCAACAAGCCAGGTATCCTTATTAGCGGTCACGACCTAAAGGATATGGAAGAGCTGCTTGCTCAAACCGAAGGTACTGGTGTTGACGTATATACTCACAGCGAGATGCTTCCTGCGAACTACTACCCTGCATTTAAAAAGTACAAGCACTTTGTGGGTAACTACGGTAGCAGCTGGTGGCACCAAAAAGAGGATTTCGAGACCTTTAACGGCCCAATCCTTTTCACAACCAACTGTATTGTTCCTCCTAGCGCATCGGCTACATACAAGGAGAGAGTGTTTACCACAGGCGCCGCGGGTTACCCAGGTAGCAAGCACATTGCCGACCGCCAGCCAGGCAAGCAGAAGGATTTCTCAGAGATTATTGCTCTTGCTAAAACCTGCCAGCCTCCAGTTGAGATTGAGAAGGGCGAGATTGTTGGTGGATTTGCTCACGCACAGGTTTTTGCTCTTGCCGATAAGGTTGTTGATGCCGTTAAATCTGGTGCAATCCGTAAGTTTATTGTAATGGCTGGTTGCGATGGCCGCATGAAGGATCGTAACTACTACACCGAGTTCGCTCAGAAACTTCCAAACGATACCGTTATTCTTACCGCTGGTTGTGCTAAGTACCGCTACAACAAACTGCCATTAGGCGATATAGGAGGAATTCCTCGCGTGCTTGATGCTGGGCAGTGCAACGACTCATACTCACTTGCTGTTATAGCGCTTAAGCTAAAAGAGGTGTTTGAGCTTAACGATATAAACGAGCTACCAATTGCTTACAACATTGCATGGTACGAGCAAAAGGCTGTAATTGTACTACTAGCGCTGCTATACTTAGGCGTTAAGAACATCCACCTAGGCCCAACACTCCCTGCGTTCCTATCGCCAAACGTGGCAAACGTATTGGTTCAGAACTTTGGAATAGCTGGTATTACATCGGTTGACGAGGATATTAAATTATTAGTAGGATAATTTTATAAAGAAACCTACCCTGACAGGATTTAAAACCCTGTCAGGGTTTTAATCTTTACCGATATGGACGATAAAAAAATAGTATGCAACTGTATGGAAATTACATACGGCCAAATTGTAAAAGCAATCAAAGAAAAGGGTTGCAAAACTTTTGAGGATATTCAGCGCGAAACCGAAGCAGGAACTGTTTGTGGTTGTTGCGAGGATGATATCAACGACATAATTAAGGAACACGTTAAATAGGACAACAATGACAGAGATTAAAGCAACGCATTTATCAACAGCTATTTTTAAGGACACTCCACATAAAGTAGATGTTAGGCAGATGTACAGCCAGCCCGATGCGCAGGCAATGCACATCACCCTACAACCCGGCGAATCGCTCAAACCGCATAAAACCCCAGTAGATGTGTTTTTCTATATACTAGAAGGCGCTCCAACTGTTCATATTGGAGATAATTCAACAGTTTTCACAAAGGATACATTAGTTGAAAGTCCAAAAGAAATTTTACACTACCTAAGCAATAGCAGTAATGAAATAGCACGAATACTTGTGGTAAAAACGCCAAACCCACAAGGCACTACACGGGTTTTATAATTTAGCAGGCTCATTTGGCTGTTACTGCAATGGCATTATGTACTTTGGTAGCATAAAGCATTGCAGTTTTATTTGGTTGGCGAACTATTTTGCCCCTAAGCTGTTCTGTTTTGTAGGATAAAACTTAAAGATTAATATACCATGAGTGCAAACGAATTTCCAAAGGCCTCTAAGTTCAACTTTGTAAACGAGGTGGACTATAGCTATGGCGGCATTGTGAGCAAGAATGTATTGAAGCGTCCCACGGGTAATATTTCCCTGTTTGCGTTTGATAAGGGCGAGAGCCTAAGCACACACACAGCACCTTTTGATGCTACTGTTATGGTTCTTGAGGGTGGTGCGCGTGTAGTTATTGGCGGTGAGCCGCACGATTTGGTTGCAGGCGAAACTATTATTATGCCTGCAGGCATACCACACTCGGTTGAGGCAACCCAAAAGTTTAAAATGCTACTTATAATGATAAAGGAGCAAAGCGTTTAAGCAGTTGCTTTTTAGACGTATTACGCTGGAGCAGGATGTTACGTCCTGCTCTTTTTTTGAGAGGGTATTGCTAGCTTGGTTTTTCGCCCCCAGCATGGTAGGCAATAACCTCTACTGGAGTAATGGTTATGGTATAACCCTTTTTGGCCTCGTTAAGAATCCACTTTATATGTGCAATAAGCACATCGAGCTTTTGGCGCTCATCAATCATCTCAATTATTATTGGCGCTTTCTCACATAGCTCGGAGAACATCTTTGTACTAAGCTCGCTTCCGCTTGCTCCATACCCAACCAAACCGCGGGTTAGCGATGCCCCTGCAATACCATGACGTTTGGCTTCCAGCGTAATGGCCTCGTAAAGGGGAGTACCACGGAACATGTCGGTTGAGCTAATAAAGATTTTCATGGAAACGGTTTGGCAGTTAGGTTTCATAGCATTTTGTTTTATGGGTTTATACAAATACGCTAAGATGTTTATGTGTACGGTGCAGCTGTAGGCTCAAACCATTTTAAGGGTATTCTAAAGTTACGGGCATTAGCCATTCAATGCAATTTTTGGAGGTACTATGTGGCGAATGTTTTGCTGCATTTCAAAACAAAAGGGCTCTAGAATTGCTTCTGAGCCCAGTGCTATATAGTGCAGTATGGGAGTGCTACTATGGGGTGTAGTTAAGGTAGGAATCAATAGCCTCAAAAACTGGATGGTTGCTTGGAAAATCCTTGCTAAATAGCTCCTTTGCCATTAAAAAGTTCTTCTTGGCCTCTTCCTGATTCTCCTTCATAAAGTAGCAGTTGCCTAGGTAAAAGTATATATTCCCTGTAATAAGGTTGTTGCTCTTATTGCTATCCAGCTGTGCTTTAAGAAACGATATAAGCTCATCGGGCTTGTTGTTTTGCCAGTATATCTCCATCAAGTCTTGGTAAATTGTGGGGTTTTCTGGTGCAAGCAGAAAGAACTCAAGAGCTCTACCAAGCTGGCTATCCTTGTTAAGCAACACTTCTAGGTTAAGTAGCGCTTTTAGGGTGTAGTAGTTTCCTGATTGGATACTATCCGATGTAAGGTAGAATTCATAAGCTTTTTGGTAGTTCTTTTGCTCGTTATAAGCAATGGCTATAATTCGTGCGGCATCGGCTTTTAGCTCGGGAGCAACGTACTGCTCAAGTGCTATTGATGCTTGCGTAATGGCCTTATCTAAATTCTCGCCAAAGAGATATGCGTAGGATAGGTTGTAGTGGGTTGCCGGAGCCGAGTCGTTTAGCTCAACCGACTTTTCAAAGTAGGGAATTGCCGCCAAGTTATCACCTTGCATAAGGTAGCCGTAGCCAATGCCATATACCGACCAGTAATCGAACACCCCATTCTCATATGCCGTTTTGTAGTACTGGGTAAACTTGGACACAATAAGCGAATCGCTAATAAACCAGCTATCGGGATACTTAAGGTGAACCTCGTGGTAAAAGTAGCCCAACATTTTATGCAGCTCATATTTAGTAGGATTTTTATCTATCAGCCGCAGCAGTATGGAGTCAACAGGGAAGGAGTACATGGAGAAGTTCCCCTCTTTTCCTCTGTAGTCCATAATACTCTCGTTCTCATTCAAGTCCTTTAGCGCAAAGAGCTGGTGCATAATGCTACTCACAAAGTATTTAAGGAATATATCCGATTTGGCCAAGGTTAGCTCGGGGTTCTGATTATTAGGATCGGCTTCGTTAAGGAGCTTAATAACGGAGTCGTATTTTTTTGCTTCAACCAGCTGCTTTATTAGCTTTTGCGTTTCGTCTTGCGCAAACGAGGCTGTAACGTACAGCAGTAGGAGTAGGGTTATTAGCTTTTTCATTGGCGGGGGAATTGGCAAATATGTTTTTGTTTGGCTAATGTAGTAAAAAGTGTTTAGAGATTGCTCCCTAGGCTTCTTTGATAGTTTCCGCATTACTGATATTGAGATTCCTACCTGCTCTTAGGGAACTTTCATCCTTATTGGGAAGTATAATTCCTACTCGGTTATATATTGATTCACTTGTACTGATTTTTTCTATTAACCATAGCGTTTTCTAATGGTGTCATCAACTTTTCTATCTTTGCTTAACTAAACTACCAACCATGAAAAAGCTTTTATATGTTACTCCTGTAATTCTAGTAGTAGCCTTTTTTACATACAAGTACCTAGGCAAACGCGTTGAACCAATATCTTATAGCGGAATAGAACGGGATATTCTTGTGCTTGCTTCCGATAGCTTGCAGGGGCGCGCACCTTTTTCTGTAGGGGAAAAGCGCTCTATTGCCTACCTGGAGAAGCGCATGAAAGAGATTGGCCTTAAACCTGCTTTTGGCGATAGCTACTTACAACCCGTTCCATTGGTAGAGATTTGCACGCAGCTTCCCCAAGAGCTCACCATAAAGAACCAAAAGTATATTGCAGGTACCGATTATACTGCTTTCTCAACCGTTTTAGCTGATAGGGTAAGCGTTGAGAACTCGCCCATAGTGTTTGTGGGCTTTGGTATTGATGCCCCTGAATATAACTGGAACGATTTCAATAATCAGGATTTTACGGGTAAAACCATTGTTGTGCTGGTAAACGATCCAGGTTACTACACCGACGACTCTACGCTATTTCGTGGAAACGCAATGACCTACTATGGCCGTTGGCGCTATAAGTTGGAGGAGGCCGAGCGAAGGGGGGCGGCAGCTTGTCTGATTATTCACGATGAGGGTGGTGCAGGATATCCATGGTCGGTATCAAGTGTTAGAACCAATAAACCCAACTATTTTCTGAATAACGAAACACTAGCCAATCAGCGTTGCAAGCTAAAGGGATGGATTTCGGCCGATGCTGCTCGTAGGCTATTCGCATCGTGCGGCAAAAATTTTGATATGCTAAAGTATGCAGCCATGTTCCGCACCTTTAAGCCAGTAGCGCTAGGAGCATCGCTAAACATTGAGGTGCAGAACACGTGGAAGGAGGATGTATCGTATAACGTTGCAGGTTACTTTGAGGGAACCGTGCGTCCGCACGAAGCCGTAATTTATAGCGCGCACTGGGATCATTTGGGCGTTGGTGCAGCAGTAAATGGCGACTCAATTTACAACGGCGCTTCCGATAATGCTGCGGCAATGGCCTGGATGCTCTCCATAGCCCAAGCGTTTAAGGTGGCTGAGCCAACCGAGCGTTCCGTGATGTTTTTTGCCCCAACAGCCGAGGAGGCTGGCATGCTGGGTTCGGAGTACTTTGTGGCCAATCCGCCCTTTGCGCATCGCAATATGGCTGCCGTGTTCAACTCGGATGTAATCCTTTTCCTTGGCAAATTTGCCGATGTCACCATTACTGGGTATGGCCATTCCCAACTGGATAGCCTAGTGGAGGTTGAGGCTAAGAAGCAGGGGCGCTACGTTTGTTCCGATCCTAACCCTGCTAATGGCATGTTTTTCCGCTCGGACCAGCTGCCCTTCCTAAAAGCTGGTGTACCAGCCATGTTTGCAAAGGGCTATAGCCATGCTGTTAGCTTGGGTAAGGATAGCACGCAGCTTGCCATTGATGCCTACTGGCGTAATATCTACCATAAAACTACCGATAACTACATTCCATCACGCGATAACCTTCAGGGACTAGTTGATGATGCCGTACTTTTCTTTAACGTGGGCTATGGAATTGCTAACGACACCCATTTCCCTGAGTGGAGCAAGAGTAGCGAGTTCTATGTTGAGCGAAACTAGCAGTAGAAAGAATGACCTTACGAAAAGTAAATAAGGCTGTTAAGCGTTTGGTGCACCTGCAATTAAGCGGTTAGTTTTTTGGTACATACGGAATAAGGGGTGAAGGTAAGTGTATTAGGAATAAAACAATATATGCAAATACCGAAAGGACGAAAGGATCTGGTGCCTCTTAATCCGATTAATTCTAAACTATGCTTATATTTTTCATGCCAAGTCCTTCCATCTTTAGAATTAGTTGCTATCAAATTGATTTACTCTAACGTATTACTGCTTAAATTGTAACAAAATTGGGGTTGTAGTAGATAAGTATGATGATATTTGTCCCATAAAGTTGGAAAAACATTATGGAAGAGGTTACCGTTTTTCAAATAAGGACTGATTCGGATTGTTCGTAGAGTGCTAAGTATTTTAGATGCTTGTGTGTTAGTTAAACGCCTAAAAGTTTTGTTACGTGCATATAAAAACGGGTATCTTTACGATAAATTTAAATGCATCATTTATGAATAAGTACAAATTGTCCTCTTTGCTAAGACAATTTAGATTGATCAAAATTGGGGATAAGTTTAGGTTTTATCTTCATTTTGTTAAAACATATCGGCTAAGAAAGCAGTTTCTAAAGGAAAACGCTAATATTAAGTTACCACCAGCGTACTATATATATGAAACATTTAACCTCAACTACTATAGTTTTTATAACAAGAGTATAGATACGGCAAAATGGTTAGTTAGTCATTTTGAAAAATACAAAAAACTTGAAAATTTGAGAATACTCGATTGGGGCTGTGGGCCAGGTAGGGTTATTCGACATTTACCTTCTTTTATTGGTAACTCTTGTGAATTTTATGGAACTGATTACAATCGAAAATACATTAGCTGGTGTAGTAAAAACATTATTAACGCTTCATTTAATATCAATGAACTTACTCCGCCGTTGAAATATGAAAGTAATACCTTTGATATCATATACGGAATATCAATATTTACACATCTTTCAAAAGAAATGCATTTTGCTTGGTTTAATGAGTTGATAAGAGTTCTTAAGCCGGGAGGCATTATACTTTTAACATTGCAAGGTAATGCTTTTGTGGGAAAATTGGCTGAAAATGAAGTGGCTAGGTTTAAGAGAGGAGAACTGATTGTAAGGTCAAATACGAAGGAAGGACATCGTACTTATGGCGCATTTCAGCCAGTTTCTTTTGTAAAAGAGATGGTTGGTTTCAATAAAGTATTAGAGCATATTCCAGGTGACGTAAAGGATGGTAAACCGCAACAGGATGTTTGGATTATTGAGAAGTTAAAATAGTTTTTTCTCATAATAGCCCAATGCATCATCTTTCTCCCGCAATTTGAAGCATGATTAAGAATTAGTATTACCCTTTCCTGTGATTATATTCTAATAAGCAGTTATCTAGAGTAATGTTATGGCTATAATTTCTTTCTGAGGTACATCAATATGGCACTTTGTGTGTTTTTGTATGACATGATAATATGTAAATACATATTATTCATATCGGCTTCTATTGTCGTTTAATATTAGAAGGGTTGTTACTTTGGATAGAAGAGATATTAATTTATTGTGTTCAAGAACTGAAATAGGTATAGTTCGTATTTCATGCCCAATTTCTGATCTCTGTATCCTTTCCAACCATGTTTCTTTAATGCTTGATGTGCGCATTTATCTTTTTAGTTTCTTTAACTACTTAATTTGCAGGTTAAAATTTGTTATATTGCAGTTGTGACTATACAATTAATGCATCATAAAAACAGAATAATATGTCAGACAAAAAGAACTACCAAGAGAAGGCGCACAAAATGTTAGATGAACTTTTTGAGAGCATCTCCATGCTCGATAAGCGTGCGCAGGAGGCAAGCTCCAATGTTCGTGAGGGGCTAAAGGATACCATTGAGGATTTAAAACGGGAGAGCGAGGAGCTGAAAGGGAAATTTGCCAAGCTATCTGACGATAGCGCCGAGTCGTGGAGTGAGGTTCGCGATGGCTTTGAGAACGCCGCCTCGGCTCTTAACGATGCCTTTTCTAAGGCGTGGAAAAAGTTTAATAGCAAGGAGTAGGTTCAAACTATAGGGTAGCTCTTATTACCTTAATAGGCAAAAGCCGTAATGGAAAAGTTCCGTTACGGCTTTTGCTTTTAATAAGGAAAAAGGGCCAGAGCAAACGCCCTGACCCTCTCCAAAGAGCTTAAGGAATCAGCTAAATAGAGGCTTCTATGTTCCACACAAAAGCCCTTAACCCCTGCATCTCTGCTTTGCTGTTTAACGCCTTAAGCTTCTCTAGGAGCTTGTCAACCAGCCTATCATCAACAACTGCTAGTATGGCAGAGTTCATGGCAGGCCAGGTATGCGACCCAAAGTGGGGCTCACCCTTTACGCTTCCGCGCCCCTGCACGTCTTGCCAACGGGTGAATCCTCTTACCGATAGGCTATCGAGTATGGCATCAATCCTCTCGGTTAGCGCTTGGTTATATACAATGAATACTGATTTCATCTGTCTATTTTTTGTTTTTCAACGGTACGTATGAAACATCCATGCTATAGTCATGCTCGTGTATTGTAAAACCATTACCATGGATGTTTCATCGCTGCAAAATTTCTTTCTCGGTTTATAAATCGGAGGTTAGCTGCAACATGCGCTTGCGCTCACGTTTCATGCGGGCTGCACCAAATAGCGTGTACACCACAGGAACCACAACAAGCGTTAGTAGCGTAGAGAATGTTAAACCACCTATAATTGCAATACCCATTGGCTGCCAAATCTCCGATCCCTCACCTGTTCCTAGCGCTAGTGGAACCATACCCAAAATGGTGGTTAGGGTGGTCATTAGCACTGGGCGTAGCCTAGACTTACCTGCTGCAATAACCGCTTGGGTTACAGATAGCCCTCTATCGCGGAGCAGATTGGTAAAGTCAACCAGCACAATACCGTTCTTCACCACAATACCTACAAGCATAATGGCTCCAATCATCGATATTAGGTTTAGGGTTTCGCCAGCAATGAATAGCGATAGGAACACGCCCGTAAACGCAAATGGTAGCGATAGCATGATGATGAATGGCGAGCGGAATGACTCAAACTGCGATGCCATTACAATGTACACCAGAATCACAATTAGCAGGAATAGGGTTCCAAGGTCGGCAAACGACTCCTGCTGATCCTGTGCTGTACCTCCAATGTCGATACTTAGCCCATCGGGAATGCTCATCTGGCTAATTTCGGCCTCAATACCTTTTACCACATCGCCAAGCGAGGCTTTGTAAAGTGCCGATGTAACCTTAATTACACGCTGTCTGTTCTGCCTTTCGATGGATGGAGGGGAGAAGCGCTCAACTACCTTGCCCAGCTCTTTTACCTTAACTCCTTTACCTTGCGAGTTGTAAATGGTAATATTCTCAATATCCTCAATGGTATTACGGAAGCTCTCATCGTATCGTACCACAATATCGTACTCATCGCCATCCTCGCGGAACTTAGAGGCTATAAGGCCGTTAATGCGGTTACGTACAAATGTTGATGCAGTGGTGGTGTTAATCCCAAACTGGGCTAGCTTATCCCTATCAAACTCAACCTGATACTCTGGTTTAAACTCCTCACGGCTAATGTCAATATCCCTAGTACCTGGAACGTTCTTAATCCTTTCGGCTAGCTCCTCGGCCACTTTGCCCGATGCTTCAACGTCGTAGCCCGATATTATAACCTCAATCTGCGCACCGCTAATGCTGTTGCTTCCGCCAGGGGTAACCGTGTACTTAACAATCTCTGGGATGTTCTTAAAGTCGTTACGAAGCGCATCGCCAATCTCCTCCATATCGCGGGTACGCTCCTTGGGGTTGCATAGCTTAAGCGTTATGTTGATAATGTGCGTACCATTGGAGCCCATAGCCGAGAATATATTCCTATCATCGGCAGAACCTGCGCTAACCGATGCCAGCTCAACCTCGGGGTACTTCTCCTTTAGTATGTGCTCAATGCTGCGAGCAACCTGCTGGGTGTACTCAACCCTCACCCCAATGGGCATTTCAACTGTTGCTGATATTCGGCTATTGTCCGATGATGGTATAAAGTCCGTTCCAACCAGCGGAATAAGTGCTAAACTGGGTAGGAATATGATTACTGCGATGGTTACAACAACCGCTTTGTGTCTTACTGCCCAGGTAAGCAAGCTCTCGTAGATATTGTCTAACCAGTTTAGAGAGCCCTCTATTTTACCAAAAATGAACTTTGAAAAACCCTTTTGCCTTGGAGGGTTTAACCTTAGCATTTGCGACGATAGCATTGGTGTAAGCGTTAGCGCGGCAATGGTTGATACCACTACAACAAGGCTCACAATCCATCCCAGCTGCTTAAACATAATACCGCTTAGGCCACCAACAAGTGTCAATGGGTAGAACACCGCAACAACGGTAAGGGTGGTAGCAACAACGGCTAAACCTACCTCGTTGGTTCCGTAAATGGCGGCCTCACGTGGCGAGCTGCCCTTCTCTATATGGGTTGTGATGTTCTCCAGTACCACAATGGCATCGTCCACAACCATACCAATTGCTATGGATAGTGAGCTTAGCGATATAATGTTAATGGTGTTACCCGTTACGTAGAGGTAAATGAACGATACAATTAGCGATACAGGGATGGTTAGGATAATGATAAACGTAGCCCTCCAGCGTCCAAGGAAGAATAGTACCACAAGCATTACAAATATACCGGCGTAAAGCACTGTGTCGGTAAGGCTGTTTATACTGTTCTCAATAAACTCCGAGGTATCAAAAATTGTTTCTATTTTGATATCGGGAGGAAGGTCCTTCTGTAGCTTGGGAAGCATCTCCATAACCTCTTTGGCAATTTCCACAGAGTTGGCTCCCGATTGTTTCTGAATGATGATACGCGCTCCAACGCGGCCATTGCTTCGCTCCTCAAGCGACATCTTCTGTAGCGTGTCGTTTACCGTAGCAACATCCGATAGGAATATGTTCTTCCCTTGGTAGCTGCCAACAATAAGCGTTTTAAGCTTTTCGCTCTCCTTAAATTCACCCTCAATACGTAAAGGGTAGGTTTCTGTACCCAAATCGATGTTACCTGCAGGCAGGTTAAAGTTCTCCTGTGCTATAACGCCTCCAATTTGCTCAACCGATAGGTGGTAAGCCTCAATTTTCTTAGGATCAACGTTAACCTGTATCTCCCTAACAGGGGCACCACTCACCGATACGGCACCAACGCCATCAATACGGTTAAGGGGGTTAACAATCTTCTCGTCCAGAATCTTATCCAGCGCAGCGTAGCTCTCATCTGCCGTTGCCGATAGCATCAGGATAGGAATCATGCTGGTGTTAAACTTAAAAATCATTGGCTTCTCAGAGCCATCGGGTAGCGAGCGCTCAACGCGGCTAAGCGCATCGCGGATATCGTTTGTGGCCTCATCAAGGTTCGATCCCCACTCAAATTCAAGAGTGATGAGCGATAGGTTATCCTTGGATACGGAGCTAATCTCCTTTAGGTTGTTAACCGTGTTAAGGTTATCCTCCAGCAAGCGGCTTACATTGGTCTCAATATCGGAGGCATTTGCACCCTGATAAAAGGTGAATACGCTAATTACTGGTGGGTCAATTTCTGGGTAAAGGTCAATGGGAAGGTACTTTAGCGAGTACGCTCCAAATATCATCACCGCAATAAAAACGAGTACTGTGGTGATGGGATTCTTTACTGATGACTCGTATATTTTCATCTATCTACTTATTTTGTTTTGGTACAAGTGGCTGTTGCCCTTGTATTACCCTTTTGTGTATGATACTCTGATTTTGGGCTACTTAACAATTTCTACCGTGCTTTGGTCTAGTAGCTTTGCTTGTCCTGCAATTACCACCTGCTCGTTTGCCTGAAGTCCCGATAGCACAACGTAGTTGCTACCAACCCTGCGGCCTAGCGTAATTTGCTTGCGGGTGGCAACGCCATCGGTAACGGTAAACACGTACCTGTCGTTGGTTCCAGCCTGTTTAATAATGGCCAAATCCGAGACTAGCACCTGCTCCATTGTGCCAAAGTTTAGCTTAACGCGTGCAAACATACCTGGGCGTATGGCTAGGTCGCTATTGGGAACGGTTACCTCAATGGTAAAGGTTCTTGTAGCGGGATCGATTGTTGGGTAAATAAGGTGGATTTTACCATCAAACTCTTTACCTGGGTATATGTCGAGCATAACCGTTACACCCATACCCTGCTTAACGTTAGGGAAGTACTCCTCCGATACATTAATTAGCACCTTTACGGGTTTTAGCTGCATTACGGTAATAACGGCTGCTTTACCTGTAGTGGTTGGGGTTGGGCTATATAGCTCACCGTCGTTGTAGTGGCGACTGGTAACAATGCCGTTAATAGGGCTGCGAAGCTGTGTGTTCTCCTTTAGGTTGTTGTAGCTTGTGCGGGCAACCTCAAGTTGGGTTCTAATCTGGTCAACTTGTTGCTGAGGAATGCTTCCTACACGGTATAGGGTATCAAGTCTTTTGTAATCTAGTTCAAGGTTATCTAGCTGTACCTTTGCCTGATGTAACTGGGCGTTATCCATTTGCACTAGTAGCTGGTTCTCGGTTACCATATCGCCAACCTCCACGTAAATTTTATCAATCCTTACAGGAACCGATGGTGCAATATGGTTTTGTCTAAACGCCTCTACCGAGCCTGTGAACTCTGCAACATTCTCAACGGGGGCAATGCGCGATGCCTCTACTTTAACCTGTGCCTTTGCATCGGCCTCGGTATTGGTTTGCTCTTCGCCTCCTTTGCAGCTAGCTAAAAGTGCAATGGCTATGGCCGAGATGTATGATACTGTTCTTACTGCTTTCATTGTATTGTAGTTTTATTGTTTTCGGATGATTACTCTTTCTCTGTACTTTGGTGGTTGGTGCCAATAATTTTCTCGTACTCAACCTTTGCATTTAAGTAATCGTAAATGGCTTGGTTGTAGTTTAGCTGCGATTGGGTAAGGGCTACTTCTGCATCGTTTAGCTCCAAGTAGGTTCCTGTACCGGTTTGGTAGCGGGTTTGGGCAATGCTGTAACCCTTTTGGGCAAGTGCAATCCCTTCCTTGTTAGATTCTACCTGCTCTGCAGCTTTTATCATATTAACAAGTGCATTTTTTGCTTGCGTGGTTATGTTGTTAGCAACATAGCTACGTTGCATTTGCAACTGATCTATGCCTATGGCAACCTGTTTCTCCTTGTTCCTTTTAGCAAAGCCATTAAAAATGGGCACTTGCAGTTGGAACCCAGCCATAAAGGATTGAACCCATTCGTAATCACTAAACTTAAAGTCATTGGACTGTGTTTGCCACTGGTAGTTGCCAAATGCCGCAAGGGTAGGCAGTCTTTGCGATTTTAGAAGCTGCAGCTGCAGCTCAAGCTTACGTTGCTGTATATCAAGTTGCTTTAGGTCTGTATTCTCCTCAAGGCTAGTGGATAGAGCAATGGCGTTATTGGTTAGCTGCTGCTCATATTCGCTTAGGTTACCCTCAACTTCAAGCACTACGTTTTCTGGAACTCCCATTAGCACCTTTAGCATGATGTTGGCTAAACGGTTTGAGTTTTCTGCCTGAACCAAATTGGGCTTAATGTTTCTAACAGAAACATCGGCTCTAATAAGATCGTATTCGGCCACCAAACCCTGTCCGTACATATTCTTTATCTTCTCAAGGTTTTGTTGGGCATTTTTCATGCTTTGTTGTAGAACCTCGTAGGCGTTACGGGTAAGCAGGTTGGTGTAGTATGCCTTTTTTACCTGGTTTACTAGGTCAATTTTTGATGCGCGAGATTTCTCTACTGCTAGTTCAATGTCAACCTCAGTAACCTGAATGGATTTGTAAAGGGTTGGCGCAAACAGCGGAAGACTTGCCGATAATCCTGCGGTATAGCTGTTATCGGAGCCCATTTGCATTGGGCCACCAGTGCCTGGTCCAAAAATATCCTTGGGCATAAATATTACCTGTGGCTTTACGTTCCTGTTGTACTGTGCGCTACCACTTAGCGATGGCAGCAGCCCACCCATTATCTCTTTTTTGTAGTATTGCTGACGCTCAATCTCCTTGTCGGCAATCTTAATGGTTGGATTATCGGTTATGGCAATGTTCAATGCTTCTGGTAGGGTTACCTTAAGCGTATCCTGCGCGCTTACCGTTATGGGCAGTAGCCCGCTAACGGTAATTATCCCTGCTAAACTTAATCGGCTTAATATCCTCATTGTTCAACTTATTATTCTGTTTTACTCTTATGTATCTAGTTTGCTTATTATTCTTCTTTGTAGTTCTGTAGGAGCTCGTCCATTAGGGCCGTTCCTTTTGGGGTTGATATGCCCCGTGTAAAGTTTATTATGATGCTGGTGAATACTTCTGATTTTGAGTACTTACTGTAAGGGAATATGTCTGGCTTGGACATTAGGTCTATTTGCTCGCGTAGCATAATGGCAACCAGTTCTGTTTTTATATTGCTTCTAAAAACGCCCTCATCAATACCCCTTTGCAGCATCGACATGGTAAAATCAATGTTTTTATGGCGGTTAGCCACAACTATATCCTTAAAAACCTTGGGGTGATATTTCTGTAAATCGGTAAAGAACGAGAAGTTTATCTCCTCCAAGGCTTCGGTACCACGCTTTAGGAACTTTAGCATTGCCTCAATCATATTCTGCGATTCTGCCAATATTTTAAGGTTCTCGCTCATGTTTATCGATATATGATGTTCCAAGCACTCCGTTAGCAGCTCGTTTTTATCCTTGAATAGCTCGTAAATGGTTCTTTTAGATACGCCTAGGTTACAGGCAATATCATCCATTGTAATACTCTTTATCCCATTACGAATAAACATTGCAGCCGCTTCGCTTACTATGCGCTCTTTAACATTCATGGTGTGTCTTCTAATTTTTAACGGGGGCGAAGGTATTATGAAAACTTTCAAAACGAAAATAGTTTTCTTGTTTTTAATATTGTTTAGCCAATGTCGTTTAGTTAAGGAAATCCTCTGAAATGCTTGATTTTATTGGCCTTG
>JABNAD010000162.1_pt1 | contig 57274 bp, 44 predicted proteins | sample 7240381 | NCBI WGS metagenome assembly JABNAD01 (sample SAMN11332834, study PRJNA596920) | anaerobic digester metagenome | biome: digested sludge; isolation source: digested sewage sludge-derived enrichment culture grown on H2/CO2 | place: Germany: Goettingen
CCGACGGCGCAGCAGTCCCATCAGGCAGGCGCTTCCGCCCCTCAGGCGGCACCTCAGGCATCTCCCGCCGCCCCGGCCGGTCACTCCCAGCAGCGGCCTCAGCAGTCCTCCGGCGGACAGACAAAGCCCGTGTTGGCCCAGCCCAGCACCCGCGTCCCTCAGAAGAAAGTGGTTGACACCCGCAAGGGCGGCGACGTGAATCTGGCGAAGTACGACGAAAAGCTGGAGCAGATGGCCCCCGAAAAGGCGCGCCGGATGCAGGCCCCCGCCGGAAACAAGCAGAAGTTCCGCCCCAACAACAACCGCCGTCCCGGCCCCGGCATGACCTTCTCCAACAAGCGGCGGCAGGACGAGCAGGATAAAATGCGCCGTCTCCAGCTGGAGATTGCCAAAAAGGCCCCGCTGAAAGTCTCTATTCCTGACGAGATCAGCGTGGGTGAGCTGGCTTCCCGCATGAAGAAGACCGGCGCAGAAGTGGTCAAGGTGCTGATGAAGAGCGGCATCATGGCCTCCCTGCCCCAGATCATCGACTATGACACCGCCGCGCTGGTGGCTCTGGAGTTCAACTGCAAGGTGGAGCACGAGGTCACCGTCACCATCGAGGAGCAGCTGATTGACGCCCACGCGGACACGGAGGAGGATCTGGCCCCCCGCGCTCCCGTGGTGGTCGTTATGGGCCACGTGGACCACGGCAAGACCTCCCTGCTGGACGCTATCCGCGACACCTCTGTTGCCGAGGGCGAAGCCGGCGGCATCACCCAGCACATCGGCGCGTATCAGGTCCAGCTGGACGGCAAGCCCATCACCTTCCTGGATACCCCGGGCCACGAGGCATTTACCTCTATGCGTGCCCGCGGCGCCATGATTACGGATATTGCCATCCTCGTGGTGGCGGCGGACGACGGCATTATGCCTCAGACCGTGGAATCCATCAACCACGCCAAGGCCGCCAACATTCCCATTGTGGTGGCCATCAACAAGATCGACAAACCCAGCGCCAACCCTGAAAAGGTCAAACAGCAGCTGACGGAATACGGCCTTGTGACCGAGGACTGGGGCGGCGACACCATCTGCTGCCCCATCTCCGCCAAGAAGCACATGGGCATCGACAAGCTGCTGGAAATGGTGCTTCTCACCGCCGAAATGGCAGAGCTGAAGGCCAACCCCAACCGCGCCGCCTCCGGTACGGTCATTGAGGCAAGACTGGATAAGGGCCGCGGCCCCATTGCAACGCTTTTGGTGCAAAACGGCACCTTGAAGCAGGGCGACACCATCATCGCCGGCACCGGCGTGGGCCGCGTGCGGACCATGACCAGCTCCAAGGGCAAGCGTCTGGAAGAGGCCGGTCCTTCCGTCCCCGTGGAGATCGCGGGTCTTTCCGAGGCTCCCGCCGCGGGCTGCACCTTCAATGTGGTGGCTGACGAGCGCATGGCCAGAGAGCTGGTGGAACAGCGCAAGGCTGAGGAAAAGATAAAATCCGCCGCGCCGGTTCAGAAGGTTTCTCTGGAGAATCTGTTCGACCAGATTCAGGCCGGTGAGCGCAAGGAGCTGGCTTTGATCGTCAAAGCCGACGTGCAGGGCAGCGTCGAGGCCGTTCGCGCCTCTTTGGAAAAGCTCAGCAACGAAGAAGTCAACGTCCGGGTCATCCATGGCGGCGTGGGCGCGATCAACGAATCCGACGTCATGCTGTCCGCCTCCACCGGGGCAATCATCGTGGGCTTCAACGTCCGTCCGGACGCTTCCGCCCGGGATGGCGCGGTGCGGCAGAACGTGGATATGCGGATGTACCGCGTCATTTACGACTGCATTGACGAGATTGAATCCGCCATGAAGGGCATGCTGGCCCCCAAGTTCAAGGAAGTTGTGCTTGGTCACGCGGAAATTCGCCAGACCTACAAGGTTTCGTCCATCGGAACCGTGGCGGGCTGCTATGTGCAGGACGGCAAGCTGACCCGGGACTGCGACGTGCGCGTGGTTCGGGACGGCATCGTGATCCACGAGGGCAAACTGGCCTCTTTGCAGAGGTTCAAGGACTCCGTCAAGGAAGTCACCACCAATTACGAGTGCGGCTTGACCGTGGAGAAATTTAACGACCTCAAAGAGGGCGACATCATCGAGGGCTTTACCATGGAGGAACTCCCCCGCTGAGCAAGCCGCCCCACAGAACACAGGCATATTTTCTGCGGTTTTACCGCAGACTGACAACGGGGCGGGCTTTTCGCCCGCCCCGTTGTTCATTGCTTTCTCATGACCTATGGGGCGATCTGTCCCGAAAGGAGCGTACTATGGCAAGCAATCGCATTGGAAGAATCAACGAGGAAATCCAGCGGGAGCTGGCGACCCAGATCCGCAGTTTGAAGGACCCCCGCGTCAGCGGCACCGGCATGGTTTCCGTCACCCGCGTGAACACCACGCCGGATCTGCGGTATGCGCAGGTGTTTATCAGCGTTTTGGACAAGGCGCAGGAAAAGGACGTGCTTAAGGGCTTGAAATCCGCCGCCGGATTCCTGCGGCGGGAGCTGGGTTCGTCTTTGCGCCTGCGCTATACCCCGGAATTGCAGTTTGTGGCGGATGATTCCATTGAACACGGCACTCATATTTTGGAGCTGCTTCGGGATGTGGAGCGCAAGGACGCCCAGCGGGGCGGGCAGGAGGAAGACGAATGACCGACCTGACCGTGGCGGAAACCGCCGCACTTTTGCAGCGGTTTGACGACGTGCTGATTTTAACGCATGTGCGTCCCGATGGGGACACAGTAGGCTGCGCCGCAGCGCTGTGTCTGGGGCTGCGTGCGCTGGGAAAGCGGGCATATCTGCTGCACAATTCCGGCCAAACCCGGACCACCGCGCCTTATTTTCAGTCCCTTGAAGCGCCCGAGGACTTTGTACCGGCCAAGATCGTGTCCACGGATATTGCATCTTTGGGTCTGCTGCCGGAAAACGCGCAGCGCTATCGCAGCAAGATTGACCTTGCCATTGACCACCACCCCTCCTTTGAGCGGTTTGGCAAGGATAACATCGTCCGTCCCGAAGCTGCCGCCTGCGGCGAACTGATTTACGATATTCTGCGGGAGCTGGGACCTGTCACGGCGGAGATGGCTCTGCCGCTGTATGTGGCGATCTCCACCGACACGGGCTGTTTCCAATACAGCAACACCTCCGCCAACACCCACGCTGTGGCGGCGGCTCTGCTGGACACCGGCATCGACTATCGCGTGGTCAACAAGGTTTTTTTTCGCACCAAGAGCCGCAAGCGCATGGCTCTGGAGGGCGACATGCTGGCCAATATGGAGTTTTACGATCATGAACGCGTGGTTGTTTTAAAAGTCCCCATCTCCCTGATGGAGCGGGTGGGGGCCGACGAGGGCGACGCCGAAGATCTGAGCGCTCTGGGCGGGCAGATTGAGGGCTGCGACTGCGCCATTACCATGCGGGAACTGGAACCGGACGTTTGGAAATTTTCCGTCCGCACCGGCTCGCGGGTCAATGCCAGCGCCGTATGCGCGGAGCTTGGCGGCGGCGGACACGCGGCGGCGGCGGGCTGCACCGTGGAAGCCCCTCTCGTTGAAGCGAAACGGCGCATTTTGGCAGCCGTTGAAAAAATTGCGGGACCGTTTTCCGACTGACGGAGCGTCCCCGCCTTCAAATCCGGGAGAGAACCGATGAAGCGTGCCTTTCAGCGCCGCTCGTCCGTCCTTTCTCAATCAGGGAGGGCGCTGTATGCCCAACGGAATTATTATCATTGACAAACCGACGGACTGGACCTCGATGGACGTGTGCGCGAAGATTCGCGGTATTCTGCGGGAAAAGCGGGTGGGCCACAGCGGGACGCTGGACCCCATGGCCACCGGTGTATTGCCCGTTTTTGTGGGACAGGCCACCCGCGCGGTGGAATTTGCGGAGAGCGGGAAAAAAGAGTATGTGGCGGGGCTTCGGCTGGGACTGGTGACCGACACGCAGGACGTGACAGGAACCACTTTGGAAACCCACGAGGTGAATGTCTCCAAAGAGGCTCTGTCGGCGGTGCTGCCCCAGTTCACGGGAGACATCCAGCAGATTCCGCCCATGTACTCCGCCATTAAAATCAACGGAAAAAAACTCTGCGACATTGCCCGAAAGGGCCGCGAAGTGGAGCGCAAGCCCCGCCGCCTCACCATCTATGAGTTAGAGATTTTGGAACAGACCGGCCCTGCGGATTTTACGCTGCGATGCGTCTGCTCCAAGGGAACCTACATCCGCACACTCTGCCACGACATCGGCGCAGCCTTAGGCTGCGGCGGGTGCATGGCGTCTCTGCGGCGAACCATGGCGGCGGGTTTCACGCTCTCTCAGGCGGTGAGTCTTGACGACGTGCAGGCGCAGGGCGAAGCGCTGCTGCTGCCCACAGATCGGTTTTTTGAGGACTTCCCTGCCTATACGATTGCCGCCGAGCGGCAGGAGCGGCGCTGCCGGAACGGAAACCCCGTGTCCGCCCCCGACTGCGTCGACGGAACCTACCGCGTATACGGGCGGGATGGAGAGTTTCTCTGCCTCTCCATAGCAAAGGACGGCGTGTTGACGTCCATCAAAAACTTTTTTGGAGCGTAACATATGAAAGAACGTGTGATCGCGCTGGGCTTTTTTGACGGCGTTCATCTCGGACACGCCGCTCTCCTCCGCCGAACGGTGGAAGAGGCCGCGCGGCGCGGCTGCGTCCCAGCGGTATTCACCTTTGACCGGGTCCCCAAAGAGGTAGTCACTGGAATTCCCTGTCCCCTGATTAACTCACCGGAGGATCGGCGGGAACTGATCCACCGGCTGTTTGGCATCGACGATGTTCTCATGGTTCCCTTTGACCACGAGATGATGACCACCCCTTGGGACGCGTTTGTAACGGAAATTTTAATCAAGCGGTATCACGCCGTTCATCTGGTGGCGGGACACGACCATCATTTCGGTCACAAGAATCAAGGCTCCCCGGGGCTTTTGCAGGAAAAATGCCGGGAACTTGGAGTGGGCTGCGACATTATTCCGAAGGTGGAGCATGCGGGAATTACCGTCAGCTCCACCTACATCCGCCGCCTTGTGGAACTGGGGCAGATGGAGCGGGCGGCGGAATTTCTGGGGCATCCCCACCTGCTGTCCCAAGTGGTTAAGCATGGGCGGCGCATCGGCCGGACCATCGGCATTCCCACGATCAACTTCACCGTGCCGCCCCATGTGCTGATTCCCTGCCGCGGGGTCTACGCCACAAAGGCCTGCCTGCCGGACGGCAGAGAGGTCTGCGGCGTCACCAACGTGGGGACCCGCCCCACCGTCCACAACGGAAACGACATCACCGTGGAGACGTTTTTACTGGACTTTGACGGGGATCTGTACGGGCAGACCGTGCGGTTGGAATTTCATCAGCACCTGCGGGACGAGATTCGGTTTGACTCGCTGGAGGGGCTGAAAAATCAGATTGCCGCTGACGCGGAAGCCGTGAAAGCGCTGTTCGCGGAGCGGTAACGTATCTCTCCTTTCAAAGCCGCCGTGCAGGGCGAGGATTGCCATCACCCAACAAAAAAGGATTCAGAATTGGCAAAAGCCAATTCTGAATCCTTTTTAGCGTAAAATGCCGCCGAAAGCCATTTTTTGGACGTCGGCTTCGCGCAGAATCGCCGCGCACCAGCCCCAAATCACGGCAGATAGAGCAGCTTCTTCAAAAATTCCACGCCCATTGGCAGAACCTGTTCGTCGTCAAAGGCAAAGGTGTTGGCGTGGAGCTGAGGGGTATCTCCCACACCCAGAAAGAAAAACACGCCCGGAACATACTGCTGATAAAAGGAGAAATCCTCCGCCGCCAGCGCGGGCTGTGAAAGCAGAGAAACAACTCCCTCGCCCAGTCCGGAATAGACCTCCGCAAACAGTCCCTCGTGGTTCCAAACGGGCGGATACCCTTCGCTGAGATGGAGTTTTACATCGCAGCCGGTGGTGCGCTCCACCCGGTCGCAAACCTCCCCCAGCCGCTTGCGCAGCAAGGCAAAGGATGTGTCGGAGAACGAGCGCAGACAACCCAGCAGCTCCGTGTGCCCGCTGACCACGTTTCGGGCGTCTCCCGAAGTCATTTGGCCAAACCGCAAAACACGAGGCTCTTCCCGCGGCAGCGCTTCCCGCTCCATCGCCATAGCCTGCTGCACCAGCTCCACTGCGGCCAGCAGCGCATCCCGCCCCTCAGCCGCCTTGGAAATATGGACGCTCTTTCCGGTGACATGGATGGTCACCTGACTGGCACGGGCCATCTGCGGGCCGGGCTTTGCCCAGACCGCTCCCTCCGGAAGGCCGGGCCACAGGTGTACGCCGAAGATGCGGCGGACCCGGCGCCGCTCCAGAATTCCCGATTCGCAGAGCCGCCCAGCCCCGCCGGTAGTCTCTTCCGCCGGCTGGAACAGAAACAGTACGTTTCTTGGCAGTTCCTCCAGATGCTCGCTGACATATTCCGCAAGAGTCAGTGCCATGGCGGTATGTCCGTCGTGGCCACAGGCGTGCATCCTTCCCGGATGTTCCGAGGTGAAAGGCAGACCCGTCTCCTCTGTTTCCGGCAATGCGTCCATATCGGCTCGGAAAGCCACTGTCTCCGGCTTTCCCGCGTCAAAAAAAGCACAGACACTGCCGCAGATCGGATTGGAAATCTGACAGCGCAGAGGTTCCAGTTTACTTTGCACAAAGGCCGTGGTCTTCGGCAGGTCGTTGTCAAGCTCCGGAATGCGATGCAGGTAGCGGCGATACGTAATAACAGAGTCCATGCCATCACCTCCTTTTTGCACAGTATAGCATCTGGAAATGGAAAAAAACAGAGGGGGAAATTCTTTTGTCGAAACACACAAAACGAGAGTCAAACAGCAGAAAAGTCTGAAAAAACCGACAAAAATACCCGCCGCTAAATACGGCGGGTATTTTCCATCTTATCCCGAGACTGCGCACACGCCTGTAAAGCTGAACCAGCCCCGTGCGTCGCGGCACAGACCGGACCAGCCCTCCCGCAGCTTCCAAGCCGTGCTGTTCGTATAGAGGGGGCAGACCGCGGCATCCTGCAATAAAAGCGCCTCCGCGTCGTGGAGACAGGCCAGCCGCGCCACCGGATCCGACGCGCTGTCGATAATGTTCAGAAGGGTATCGTACGCACCGTTTGCATATCCCACCGCATTTTCGGAGGATTTGCTGGTAAACGGGCAGAGAAACGCCTCCGCATCATTCATCAGCGCGGTTTTACAGACGCCTGCCAAAGCATAATCTCCGGTTTTCAGCGCGGTGGACATCTCCTTCTCCGTCACTGCCCGCGTCTGAACCCGCACGCCCAGCACGGTTTTCCACTGCCCTGTCAGCGCTTTGGCAATTTCCGCCGCCGGGCCTTCGTCCACATACAAATACTCCAGCTGGTAGCGGTCGTCATAGTTGCTCTCGGCCAGCAGACCCTTTGCCTGCGCACAGTTATTCTGATAATCCTCTGCCGATGAATACAGAAGATCGCCGCCGGTAGTGCGGAAGTCCTGCTCCCCGTCTCCGGGAACGCCATAGGGCACCAGTCCCTCGGCCGCCTGTGCAGTGCCGCCCGCCAAGGCCGCCAGCGCCTGCCGGTCCACCGCCAGAGTCAGCGCCCGCCGGACGGCGGGGTCGTCAAAGGGCTGCTGCTCCCCATTGAACAAAACCGTATAGGTGGAAAGCTGCGGTGTGAGCGTCTGCCCTTCGGAAACCAGCGTCTCCATCTGGGCCTGAGGCAGCGCATAGGTGAAATCCACCGTTCCCGCGTCGTACAAGGCCCACGCATCTTCCACGCTGTCGGCAAAAAGGAAGTGAAGGCCGTCGTTCCCCACCCGGCCATGGTAAGAATCGCTTCGGGCCAAGTCCATTGCCTCGCCGGGCTGATAGTCGGACACCAGATAAGCCCCGTTGGTCACTAGCTGCGTGGGATCATACCACCATTTCAAGGGCTGGGCGTTTTCCCCGGCAGACCGCTCCGCGGCCTGCGCATTTTCTTTTAAAGACTGCACCACATCCTGCCGCAGGGGGCTGGTGGCGGGAGATGTGCAGACCTCGGTCAAAAACCAATCATATTTGCCGGTGAGAACCACTTCCAGTGTGGAATCGTTCTTTGCGGTGACTGCAAGCTGATCAGGCTCACCTCCGGCACGGACCGCGCTGTACCCCTTCACCGACGAGAGCAGTGCGGCATTGGGTGAATAAGTCAGCGGATTGACCAGACGCTGCCACGCATATACGAAATCATCCGCCGTGACCTCCTGCCCATCTGACCAACGGGCGTTGCGCAGGTGAAAGGTATACGTCACAGTGCCGTCAAAGTTCTCATCCATATCCACGGATTTGGCCATGCCTTCCACCACGGTGGTATCGCCGCTGGTACTGCAAGTCAGACGCATCAGGCCCTCATACAGGCTGCCGGCCACGGTATTGTCCGCATTTGTGGAGAGATAGGCGGGGTCAAAGGTGGTAACATCGCTCCCGGCACACACCGACAGAACCGATACCGTCTCCGTCTGGCCGCATCCGGCCAGCACCCCGGCGCTCAGCGCTGCGGACAGCGCCAGCGCCGTCCATCGCTTGATTCGTTTCATATGTGATTCTCCTTATAGAATACAGCGCAAGGAGCGCGTTTCTGCCGCTTTCGCCGCGCTGCGGCGCAAAAGAATTTCCATGGGCGCGGAAAACATTCGGTTTTATTATACGTGATAGGAAGTTCAATTGTAAAGACAAAGGCGTTAAAAAGTAACAAATAATTACAGAATTAAGAAATTGTTAACATTTTACCCAATTTAATGGCAATTAAACAAGACTCCATTTTAAGGCAGCTTTGCAAAAAACGCGGCAGTTTCTTAAAAAACAGACGCGGCGGGCCAATAACGGCCTGCCGCGCCTGAAAAATTAAGTTTGGACCGTATTCCGCACTTCCGTGCCGGAACTACTCAATGACTGCGTATGTAGCTCTCCAGTTCCGCTGCGGTCTGCACCACCGCCACCGCACCGGCATCCCACAGTTCGCCGGGGGATGCATAGCCAAAGAACTCCACGCCAACGCAGTCAATGCCGCACTCTTTCGCGCCCAGCACGTCATATTTGCGGTCGCCCACCATCAAGATGGAAGGCTTATCCGCGTCGGTCAGCCCGAGGCGGCCAAGCGTATCGCGGATCACGTCGGCTTTTGTGTGATCGCCATGAAGCGGACTTCCCACAATGGCCGTCAGGGAGGGCGCGTAGCCAAAACGCTCGCAGATGTCCAGACAAAGATGCTCCGGTTTAGAAGAAGACAGAGCCAGCGTATACCCCGCCTCTTTGAGCCGGGCGCACAGCTCCGGCAGTCCCGGCGCGGCCGCGTTCTCCAATTTTCCAATCGGCTCATAGCGTTCCCGGAACGCCTCGACACCCGCCATCGCCTGCTCTTTCGAAAGGCCCCCCAATTCCATAAAGGTATCCTGCAATGGAGGACCGATAAACTTTAACAGCGTGGCCTCATCCGGCACAGGCTGTCCCAACTTTTGAAACGCATAACGCAGGCAGTTCAAAATGCCCTCCTTGGAATCCGTCAGCGTTCCGTCCAGATCAAATAAGATAACGTGATACATAAAAATCCCCCTTGCTTCCATTCTGAAGAATTCTATCATGTTCCGTCCCTCGGCGCAAGCGCACATTCAACGGAAATACCATGGAAAATCCTTCGCTTTTTCACGGCCGCATATCCACGCGCCTATCCGCGCGTCTATTAAAAATTTATAAAAAGACAGACATGCGGCTTGCGAGAAATCGCAAGCCGCATGTTCTAACCATTATTCCTGAACGGAGAATTGGTCCTTCTTCGCGCCGCACAAGGGACACTCAAAGTCTGCGGGAAGATCTTCCCACTTAGTGCCGGGGGCAATCCCATGCTCGGAATCGCCGACGGCCTCATCGTATTCCCAGCCGCAAAGATCACAGACGTACTTTTTCATACGCGCTCCTCTCTTACTTACCGAAATAACGGGCCAGCAGACCGGCGAAGGCCTTGCCGTGGCGGGCTTCGTCGCGGGCCATCTCGTGAACGGTGTCGTGGATGGCGTCCAGATTATACTTCTTGGCCAGCTTCGCCAGCTCAAACTTGCCCATGGTGGCGCCATTCTCGGCCTCGACACGTGCCTCCAGATTCTTCTTGGAGGAATCGCTCACAACCTCGCCCAGCAGCTCCGCGAATTTGGCGGCGTGCTCCGCCTCTTCAAGGCCGGCCTTGTGCCAGTAATCACCGATCTCGGGATAGCCCTCGCGATAAGCGGCGCGGGACATGGCCAGATACATGCCAACCTCGGTACACTCGCCGGAGAAGTTTGCACGCAGCCCGTCAATGATCTCCTTCTGCACATCCTCGGGAACATCGGCACCGAAGGACTTGCCAACGCCGATCACATGCTCGGCAGCCCAGAGCATCTCACCCTTCTGCTCGGTAAACTTGGAGCCGGGGACACCGCACTGAGGACACTTCTCAGGGGGATTTTCGCCTTCCCAAACATAACCGCAAACAGAGCAAACCCACTTTTTCATAATTATTTCCTCCTGTTAATTTTATTTTCAATCCGAATTAGATTGTGTTGCTTTTTGTTTATGATATGAGTATATACGAATACGCGCATGCTGCAAGTTGCATATGCAACTTATCGAGAATTCTTTTCGATTTGATCGCAAAGCTCATCAGCAAACGCCACAGCCCGGACTTCCTTATCCTGATCCATAAACACCGTATCATAACCCAAATGCCGCTCCGCCAGCATCCCCAGATATTCAAGCTGAGAGTGCCTGCAATAGCGGCGCATTCCTGTCTCCCACAGGTCGGCCCCCTTTTCCGGCGGATAGCCGCAGGTCGTCACCAGTGCCAGCGGCTTTCCCGCCCACAGCGACGGCCCTTTTTTTTCGCCGTAATACTTGTTCATGCCGTACACCAGCCGATCCAAAGCCGACTTCATGGGCGGGGTGCAGTACCAAGCGTAGATGGGCGTTGCCAGAACCAAAAGATCTGCGGCGCGGACGGCGTCAAAAATCTCCTGCATATCATCTTCCTGCACACAGCCAAAAATCGTCCAGTCCTTTTGGCACGCCCGACAGGCCAGACACGGCTTCAGCACCTTGCCGTGCAATCGAATCGTTTCGCAGGTATGTCCCCGTTCCTCCATCCGCCGCGTAAATGGCTTCAGCACAGCGGCGGTATTTCCGTTTTCCCGCGGGCTCCCCTGCAAAATGCAGATTTTCATATTCCGCCCCCTGTTTTTTCTTTCATTTTCCACCTTTTGGATTGTTCTTCTACATTATAGCATAAAAAAACAAAAAGCACATATGGGTTTTCCACAAACTTTGCGGGCTGTTTTTTTCGACTGTCCCCCTTCTGTGGACTTTGCCTACATGCAGAGGCCACCCCCATCGTGACGGTACGTGTTTCTACGGCCCCTTCCCTCACACAACCAGCAAAAAAATTTTGGAGGTGTATGCCTCCGTACATCTTTCCATCAAAATTCAGGTAAGGATAGCGTCACATTTCAGCCTGCGGCAGTCAAACCCGCGCCTGCCGTCATTTACGGCAAGACACAAAACAAAATAAAATGAAAAGAGGGATTTCTTTTGCAGCAAACAACAAATTATCAATTAAACCAATGGGAGAAAACCGACCGCATCCTCATGGCGGATTTTAACGGCGACAACAGCAAAGTGGACGCGGCTCTGAAAGCCAGCGCAGATGCGGCGGCAGCAGAGGCGGCGGCGCGGGCAGCAGCGGACGCCGCAGAAGTTGCCGCGCGCACAGCGGCAGACGATGCAGAAATTGCCGCGCGCACGGCGGCGGTGCAGGCGGCGCGGGACGCTTGTCCGCTGGTGCTGCTGCGCAGCGTCACGACCTCCGTGGACGCAAATCAAATTGATTTGAGTCTTGCGGAAATTGACTGGGAAAACTATGGCGATATTCTGATCTACATGCGCCTGACGCTTACAGCGCCTCCCGCCGGTGTCAACTACAATTATCAGTATATTCCGGTGCGGCTGAACAACAATTCCGGCAGCGTGTATACCTCCGGCGGAACCGCGGGAACAGCGCTGATAACGCTGCTGGTTGACCGCGTCGGCGTGTCGTTCTCCTGTCAAATTCCACGCGGTAACCGGGGCATTAGCGCCCTGTGGAACGGCATGAACATCTTAAATGGATATCAATATTTCTTTAACACTCTGACCAGTTGCAACACCGACCAGCTGCGCAGCAGCTTCACCACTATGAATTTTATCAGCCAGTATGGTCTGGCGGCAGGCTGCAAAATTGATATTCTGGGGGTGAGAGCATGACCATTACGGTATTGAACATTTTGGCAAACGGCACTCAGACGCTGGAGAGCCGCGAAGTTCCTGATGATTATTTCGCCGTCTCGCAGGACGGCGGGCAGAGCGCAACCGACGAGGCGGCCAAAGGCCCCCAGGCCGACGCCGACACGGCGGCACTTGGCGCGGAGACCTCAGTCTCGCAGGACGGCGGGCAGAGCGCAGCCGACGAGACGACCACCGCTGGCGGCGAGGCGGCATCAGGAACAAAGCCTGACAGCGAGACTTCTACACAATAAAATACGAATGCAAGAATCCCCGCTCAAAAAAGAGCGGGGATTTTTACTGTCTTAACGGGTAAACTTGTTTTTGATAAGGATGATACGCAAGCCTTAGCCACACCAGCAATATCAGACAGCGTGGTTTCAACAGCAGCCGTTCTATGGCGCGGCACGCATGGCAAAGCCATTTGTTTTTTTGGCAACTTTTTTCAGGCTGGTATTATTCGTCCGGCTTGGAATCTTCGTCAGATGGGGCCGAATCCGGTTTTTTCTTTTTCGGCCACAGCATCATAATTCCGGATGCCAGCAGATAGATGCCAAAGGGTTTGCGCAAAAGCTCCACGTCCACCGCTGTGGCAACCCATGCCCCCGCCAACGCAAAAATCAGCGCCCAGGGAACCGCGCTTTTCAATGTGGGCTTGTCCAAAAAACCGTTTTTCCAGTGAAATACCAGCGCCGCGGCTGCGGTGGGTAAAAAAAACAACAGGTTAATCCCCTGCGCTGTTCGCTGATCCACGCCGAGAAACAGCGTCATTACCAACAACAGCAGCGTTCCTCCCCCCACGCCCCAAGCAGAGAGGATGCTGGTGCCCAGTCCGCAGAGAAACGGCAGCAGCCAATTCACAATAGGTACTTCACTCCCCCATAAAAGAGAAATGCGGCGAAAATCCATTTCAGCCACTTGGCGGACACTTTTCCATACAGCTTTCCGCCCACAAGCCCCCCGGCCAAGCCTCCCAGTAAATAAGGCAGCGCCGTTTGGATTGACAACTCCGCTCTCCAGAAATAAATGGCCGCCGATACCGCGCAGATGGGAAAAATTACACCCACGCAGGTGGCATACAGCTTTTGCTGTCTCAACTTGGACCGGCTCATCACCGGAATAAACACCATGCCTCCGCCGCCGCCGAACAACCCGTTTGCCAGTCCCGCGCCCGCCCCGGCAATTCGCGCCCGCCACTTTTCATTCATTCCGATTCCTCCTGTCCCTCAGAAATTATATGTATTCCCGGAGACAATGCCTCCGGGAATTTCGCGGTTGGACCGCAGGATTTTGGATCGTGTTCGGAGGAGGGTTACCTTACTTCAGCTTGAAGCTCTCGCAGTCGGTGCACTTGCACTCGGTGGGATTCGCCTCGTGAGTGCCCACGGTGATGGTGTTCAGTCCGCAGAACTGATTGTCCTGACAGTGATGGGCGCAGTTATTGACCGTGCATTTCACGCTGGTATTGGGGGTGCATTCGCAGCCGCCATTGGTGCAATCCTTCGTCATAAAAAAGGCCTCCTAATGAAAAGAGTTTTGAAGGACTGCCGGTTTGATCGGTTTGTCGGTAAAATCGGCAATCCTTTGGCTTTCGCCGCAGATAGTCTGTGCCGAGGCGCACATTTTATGCAAAAAGAAAAAATCAAGGTTTTTGCGCTCCCCAGCCGCAGATTTTCAGATAATCGCCGCCTTGCCGCAAAAATTTGAAATTTAAACGCAAAAAAGGGAGACGTTCATGCCGTCCCCCCTTTTCCTATAAAGCGGCGTTTTCAGACGTCGTCCTTTTTTCGTCCGCGGCAAAAAGCGCTTCTTTCGCCGCACCGTTCACCAATCGGTCCGCCTGTTGAACCAACTCCTCCCGGGGTAAAACCATATCCTGATCAAACCATGTTTTAATCAGACCGATCAACCCGTACCCAACAAAACTGATCAAATAATCCATTCGGGTAGGAGATACCCCGTGGAACTTCGCCTGCACCAGACTGACACCGTTCCGGTGTATCAACTCCTGTAGACTGTCCGTAAAATTACTGGTGGAATTGTTGGCAAACAGTGCCTCAAACTCCGGGCGGTGCTCCACGATATAGTCCAGAATCGGTTTGAACACCGGCCGCAGGGAGCCGTCCATTTCAAACTCTGCCATATGCGCATCGATTAGCATCTGCGCCTCTGCCAGCATGTCCGCTTCCACACTTTGAAGCAGTGCGGTGGTATCCGGATAATGGAGGTAGAATGTCCCCCGGTTCATGTCTGCCCGCTCCGTCACATCCCGAACAGAAATCGCGGAAAACTTTTTTTCCCGCATGAGCTCCAGCAATCCCTGCTTCAGCAGCTTTTGCGAACGCCGTGATCGCCGGTCCTCCAGCTTTTCGGTCATTTTCTTGCCCCTTTCACTCCAGCTAAATCCCGCAATCCGACCGCAAATACTTTTGCACAAAAGTTGACGCGCCGCAGTGCATTTCAGACTGCCTTAGCAACCTGTGCATCGGTCAAATACCTTTATAGCCGTTCTTTGGGTATTATATCCCGGTTGTGTTCAGAAATCAACAAAATTTTATTAATCAATTTTTGTTGATTATTTTTCAGAAACACTCTTGCATTTTTCCACCGCGCAGACTATAATCCTCTCTAGTAATAAATTGACATTCATACATTAGCGAACAATTGTCTATAATTGAGAGGAGCATTTTCATGGTTCAGAAACCCCGCTTCCGCGCCTCCCGGATTACCCGCGCATTTGCGCTGCTGTTGGCGGCAGCAGTGCCGATGTCCGTCGTTCCCGTCTGGGCGGCGGAGCCGATTGGCAACGGCGTAACCCCTACTTATGACGAGGCGTATTATGCCACACTGGACTACTATGGCAACCTGACGGAGGGCAGCGTGGTGAAAAGCTACGCACTCAACGGCGTCACGACGCTCACGGATTATGGTGTCTATGACGAGGTTGTGAACCTGACCGACGGCACCCTTCCCACCAGCCGCGACGGCGTCACCACCTTCCAATTTGACGAAAGCAATACACCGTCTCACTTCTATTTTGAGGGAAAGACCACGGCTCCCTTCACCGCTTTGCCGTGGACAATCTCCATGTCCTATTTGCTCAACGGCGTTCCCACAAAGGCAGAGGATTTGGCGGGAAAGACCGGCGTGGTGGACATTAATCTGGATATCGTTCCAAATGAAGCCGCCAGTGACTATGCAAAAAACAACTATACGCTGGAGGCCATGGCCCTGTTTAATCAGGACGACATTCTCTCCCTGAAGGCGGATGGCGCACAGGTTCAGCTGGTGGGCAATCTGCGGATGGTTCTATTTCTGGCCCTGCCGGGCGAGGAACAGCACTTCACCATTGAGGTGGGCGCGGAGGACTTCTCCTTTGGCGGCATGACATTTTTAATGGTTCCGGCCACATTGGCCCAGCTGGATCAGATCGCGGATCTAAGCAGCCGGAAGGATGAGCTGGAAGATGATTACGAAAAGCTGAACAAGAGTCTGGACACCACGCTGGACGCTTTAAGCAACATGACCGGCAGTCTCTATGCCTCTGCCAGCGGTCTTGACCAGTTGAACAAGGCCCGGGGCATCATCTCCGCCGGAAAGGGCACGATCTATGACGGCATCGACACCTCCAAAATGGATTTTGAGAACATCGCCGCTCTCCTTGATCCGATGGCGGAGCAGGTTCAGGCCGCCAGCCAAACACTGACAAACTCCAAGGCAACCCTAAAAACGCTGGTAAATACGGCGGTTTCCATGAAAACGGAACTGGCGGATCTTGAAAATGATCTGAAAAACTTGGAACACAACGCCGACAATGCGCAGGAAGTCATGTGGCGGTTGCGCTTACTGCAAGGAAGCCTGAAAAGTCTGCAAACCGCGCTTTTGGATATCAACACCGGTTCCTCCGGCGGACAGGGTTCCTCTCAGAGTGGGCTGAATCAGGATACGCTGAACACAGTGGTAAGTCTGCACAATACATATGATGGACTCACCGCGGCGGGCGGAAATAGAACTGTTTTTTACAAGGGCTTTTTTGTCAATCAGGGCTATCCAGACACACAAGCCACCGGTATGGCAAATGCTTGCGCCTCAGGCAATCGCGACCTGATTTACAGTATTGATTCCTCTGGCAAGCTGCTGGCTGCCTACGACAAACTGAACCCACTGTGCACAGCCTACGACAACACGCCTTCTCCCAAGGATTTCAAAGGCTTTTGCACCGTGGTCACCGGCGACGCGAGCAAAGCCGCGCTGATGAACAATTTGTGGGAGGTTTACACCAGCGGCGACAAGGCCGCGCTGGAGCTGATTTTGGCAGCTATGGGCGGACTGAACGACACGGTCAGCTCCGCGGGTGACAGCATGAGCAGTGTGGCGACCTCCACAGCCAACCTTGCGGGCGGACTGGCCCGGGTGTGCGATGAGATGGGCAGTCTTGCCAATGTCATGGGGGACGTATCCGGTATTGCCGGAGTTAGCCAAAAAGTAACCAAAAAAGCATCTCAGCTGCTGGACGACGTACAAAATCTGCATAATGCGGTGGATGCCTATGAGCCAAAGCTGCAAGAGACGTTGAAAACGCTGGAGGATTTGAGTGTCACTGCCGCCGGCTCCATCCGAAACGCCGAAAAGCTGATTACCGACACGGAGAATCTGGCAAAGACCTCCGGTGTGCAGCTGGATGCCGGAACCAAGCAGACGCTGGAAGGACTGGCCTCCGCTTTGCGCCGGACTGCCGCCGCCCTTGCCACCAGCAAGGACATTAAGGACACAAAATCAAATCTGGACAGCATCATTACCGACACTTGGCATGAGCACACCGGCGACGTGGACAATTTGCTGAACATGGACTCCACAGCCAGCCCGGTGTCTCTGACCTCCTTGCAAAACCCCACGCCTCAAAGCGTTCAGGTCCTGATTCGTTCTCAGGAGATCAAGGTCCCCGACGAGGAGGACACCGAAACAGCGGCGGTAGCTGCGGACAAGGGCACTTTCTGGAGCCGGGTTGGGCAGATGTTCAAGGATCTGTGGTCCGCCATCACCGGAATCTTCCACTGAGGGAGCGCCGATATGGAAAAGGAAGGTGACTCCCTGTGATTCAAAAAGTTGCGCACGGCCTAACCCGCAAGCCCAAGCTGATCGCGCTGATTGCCGTTTTGCTTCTGATCCCGGCGGGGATGGGCTTTATTGCCACTCGCATCAACTATGATATTCTTTCGTATCTGCCGCAGGACGCAGAGTCCTCCCAAGGCGAGAAGCTGCTGGAAGAGCCGTTCCAGATGGCCGCCACCAGTATGCTGATCGTAGAGGGAATGCCCGCAGGTTACAGCAGCCAGCTGATTCAGGACATTCAGGAGATTCCCGGCGTCAGCAACGCTATTTGGGTGAGCAGTCTGGTGGGCATCCAAATCCCCACCGACTTTATTCCCGCCGACTTGCGGGAGATGTTTTACGCCGGAGACGCCACCATGATGGTCATTCAGTACGACCACCCCGGCGCGTCCGACGAGACGATGGAAGCCATTGATCAGGTGCGCTCTGTCTGCAACGACAAGTGTTTTCTGGCGGGCTTCTCGGTGGTCATCAAGGATACCCGCGACCTGATGGACAGCGAGCTGCCCCTCTTTGTGGGGCTGGCTGTGATTTTGGCGCTGGTGGCCATGTCTGTGACGCTGGAGTCCACGGTGCTGCCCTTTATCTTTCTCGCCAGCATTGGACTTGCCATCATTTACAACTTCGGTTCCAATATCTTTTTAGGTGAGATATCCTATTTGACCAAGGCCATTGCCGCCGTTTTGCAGCTGGGCGTGACTATGGACTATTCGATCTTCCTCTACCGGCGCTATGAGGAGGAACGTGAAAATCACGAGGACAAACGGGACGCCATGGCAAGCGCCATCGTGGCGGCATTCAGCTCCCTCTCCGGCAGCAGCCTGACTACTATCGCGGGCTTTTTGGCCCTGTGCTTCATGCGCCTGACGCTGGGCCGGGACATCGGCATCGTCATGGCAAAGGGCGTTGTGCTGGGCATTGCCACCGTGATTCTGGTTCTCCCCTCTCTGGTGCTGCTTTTTGACAAACAAATCGATAAGCATAAGCACCGGACGCTGATTCCCAGCTTTGACAAAATCAACGTCCGTATTCTCAAGCATCGTTGGCGCTATGTGGTTTTGGCGCTGCTGCTGTTCGTGCCTGCCATCTATGCGCAAAATCACGCGGGCATCTACTATAAGCTGGATGAGTCCCTACCGCAGGATCTGCCCTCTATCGTCGCCAACGAAAAGATGAAAGATGACTTCGACATGGCCACGTCTCACTTTGTGGTCCTGCGGGACGATGTCTCCGCCACAGATATGAGCGACATGGAGACCGCGCTTAAAAATCTGCCCGGCATCACCTCGGTTCTGTCCTATCACTCCATGCTGGGCGCGGGTATCCCGGAGTTCTTTGTGCCGGAGGATGTCCGCACCATGCTGAAGCAGGACGGCTGGCAGATGATGATGGTAAACTCCAAGTATGCCACCGCATCTACCGAGGTCGCCCAGCAGTTGGAGCAGATGCGAAGCATTATCAAGCAGTATGACCCTCAGGCTCTGGTCACCGGCGAGGCCGCCATGACCAACGACCTGATTGAAACTTCCGCCGTGGACTTCAACGTAACCAACTACATCTCTGTGGCTGCGATTTTCTTGATTGTCGCCATCGTGTTCCAGTCCATCACTGTTCCGGTAGTGCTGGTGTCCTCCATCGAATTGGCGATCTTTATTAATCAGGGCGTTCCCTATTTCACCGGCACCGAAATCCCATTCATCGCACCCACCATCATCGGCTGTGTTCAGTTGGGCGCTACGGTGGACTACGCAATTTTAATGACGACACGTTTTCAAGAGGAACTGCGGGCCGGAAAGAGCCGGGACGAGGCCATCCACATTGCCGCTACCTCCTCCGACCCCTCCATCATCACCAGCTCTCTGGTGCTCTTCTGCGCAACGCTGGGCGTTTCCTTCGTTTCCAGCATCGACCTGATCGGTACGATCTGCGTCATGCTGGCCCGTGGCGCACTGATTTCCGCCGCAATGAGCATTTTCATCATGCCCTCCATTCTCAGCGTGTGTGAGCCGGTGTTCAACAAGACCAGCCGGTATTGGCGGGTCACGCCGCCGGTGAAGCCCTCTCGCATTGCAAAGGCGCTGTCCTCTGCCGCAGAAAAACTTCCCGCCGGGAAGAAAAACGATTCCATCTCCCTCCCTCCGGCCGATGACGAAACCTTTTCGGCGGCTCAGGAAACTACTTCCGACGAAAAAGTACCGCTGTTAGATTCCCAAACGGAGATGATCTCTCAAAAAACAGAGGAACCCGCAAGCGGCAAAAAGGCTTTTAAAAAGGAAAAGCACGCAGATAGACCCAAAAAGGCACTTTTCCACCGCAAGGGTAAAAAGCCCGCCGCCCCGGAAGAGGCCCCTTCTCCCGACGCTGAGGAAGCGCCAGAAAAGGAACCGGCTCAGACGCATTAAACGCGTCATGCGTCGGCATCCGACCCTTTCCCTCGGAAACGCCGGGAGGAAAGATCGGGGCAACCACATTTAACGCATCATGCAAAAGAAACCGCCCAAGCAGCCCGAAACCGCAAATCAGTGTCGGCATCTAAAAATAGATGCCGACACTGATTTTTTACAGTCACCGCTGATATGCAGGCTGGCCGCCTTGTCTCCGCACAGGTTTTCTTTCGCAGCTCTGTCTCTCTGCCTAATCGTCTCTCTATACCACTTTGCAGAGTAGCGCTCTCTGCCCTTCTCCATTGATCTATTTTCTTTTTCTCTTGACCACTGTTGCTCTCTGCCGTAAAGCACACAAAAAAGTCCCGGACGCAAAGCGCCCGGGACTTTTCATCAGGTTTTCGGATTACCGCTTTTCAATCAGTCGGCGTACATGGCCTTCAGCTTGACCAGCTTCTCGAAACGCTCCTTGGCAGCCTCTTCGCTCTTGGCGAACAGGGTGTTGGCGCGCTCGGGGAACTCGCGGGTCAGGCGGGAATAGCGAGCCTCGTTCATCAGGAATTCCTGATAACCGCCGGCAGGCTCCTTGGAGTCCAGAATGAACTTTGCGCCCTCGGCGGCGGGGTTGAACCGGAACAGGTTCCAGTAACCGCAGTCCACAGCCTTCTTCATTTCCTTCTGAGCGTTCATCATGCCGCCCTTGATGCTGTGCATCTCACAGGGGGAATAGCCGATAATCAGGGACGGACCGGGATATGCCTCGGCCTCCTGAATCGCCTTCAAAGTCTGAGCGGGGTTGGCGCCCATGGCGACCTGAGCCACATAGATGTAGCCATAGCTCATGGCGATCTCAGCCAGAGACTTCTGCTTGACTTCCTTACCGGCAGCTGCGAACTGAGCGACCTGACCGATGTTGGAAGCCTTGGACGCCTGTCCGCCGGTGTTGGAATAGACCTCGGTATCGAAGACGAAGATGTTCACATCATTGCCGGAGGCAAGGACGTGATCCACGCCGCCAAAGCCGATATCATAGGCCCAGCCGTCGCCGCCGAAGATCCACATGGACTTCTTAGCCAGATATTCCTTGTTGGCGAGGATTTCCTTGCAGTCGGCGCAGCCGGCGGCAGCACCCTTCTCCAACTGGGGAATCAGAGCCTTGACCGCCTCGGCATTGGCCTCGGCATTGTCAACGGTATCCAAATACTTCTGAATAGCGGCGCGGGTCTCGGCGGGGTTCGCTTCAACCTTGGCGGCAACTTCCAGCTTCTCGATCAGGCTGGTGCGGATGGCGTTCTGGCCCAGGAACATACCCAGACCGAACTCTGCGTTATCCTCGAACAGAGAGTTGGACCATGCGGGACCGCGGCCTTCCTTGTTCACGCAATAAGGAGAGGTGGCGGCGGGACCACCCCAGATGGAGGAGCAGCCGGTGGCGTTGGCGATATACATATGGTCGCCGAACAGCTGGGTGACGAGACGGCCATAGCTGGTTTCGGCGCAGCCGGCGCAGGAGCCGGAGAACTCCAGCAGGGGCTGCTTGAACTGGCTGCCCTTGACGGTGTTGTCCTGCATATCCTTCTTCTCGGAAACCTTGGAGACACAATAATCGAAGACAGCCTGCTGGGGAGCTTCCTGCTCCTGAGAAACCATGGCCAGAGCATCCACGGGACACTGGCCCACGCACACGCCGCAGCCCATGCAGTCCAGCGGAGAGATGGCCATGGTGAACTTGTAAACGCCCTTGCCCTTGCCGGCCTTCACGTCCACGATCTTCGCATCGGCGGGAGCGGCCTTGGCCTCCTCCTCGGTCAGCGCGTAGGGACGGATGGTGGCGTGGGGGCAGACATAAGCGCACTGGTTGCACTGGATGCACTTGGTTGCGTCCCAAGTGGGAACGCTGACAGCCACGCCGCGCTTTTCATAAGCGGCTGCGCCCAGCTCGAACTGGCCGTCCACATGAGGCATGAATGCGGAAACAGGCAGGCTGTCGCCGTCCATCTTGCCCACGGGCCACAAAATGTCTTCCACCTGCTTGACAAGCGCGGGAGCACCGACGGCCTTCTTGGGCTCCACGGCGTCCTTCGCGTCCTTCCAGTCGGCGGGCACATTGAACTTCTTATAAGCGGTGGCGCCCATGTCGATGGCCTTGTGGTTCATATCCACCACGTCCTGACCCTTCTTCAGGTAGGAATGGGTGGCGGCGTCCTTCATGTAGCCCACAGCCTCGCTGCCCGGCAGAACCTTGGCCAGAGAGAAGAAGGCGGACTGCAAAATGGTGTTGGTGCGCTTGCCCATGCCGATCTTCCGAGCCAAGTCGATGGCGTCGATGGTGTAAACCTGAATGTCGTTCTCAGCGATATAGCGCTTGGAAGCGGCGTCCAGCTTCTCGCTCAGCTCCGCATCGTCCCACTGACAGTTGATGAGGAAGGTGCCGCCCGGCTTCACATCGCGGACGATGGGGAAGCCCTTGGAGATGTAAGCGGGAACGTGGCAGGCCACGAAGTCGGCCTTGTTGATGTAATAGGGGCTGCGGATCGCCTTGTCGCCGAAGCGCAGATGGCTGATGGTCACGCCGCCGGTCTTCTTGGAGTCATACTGGAAGTACGCCTGAATGTACTTGTCGGTATGGTCGCCGATGATCTTAATGGAGTTCTTGTTTGCGCCGACGGTACCGTCGCCGCCCAGACCCCAGAACTTGCACTCGATGGTGCCCGCCGCAGCGGTAGAGGGAGACTTGGGCTCGGGCAGGGACAGGTTGGTAACGTCGTCCACGATGCCGATGGTGAACTGACGGCGGGGTTCCGCCTTGGCCAGCTCGTCATACACGGCAAAAATGCTCCGGGGCGGGGTATCCTTGCTGCCCAGACCATAACGGCCACCGATAATGGTGGCCTGACGGCCGGCGTTTGCGAATGCGGTGACAACATCCAGATACAGAGGCTCGCCCTGAGAGCCGGGCTCCTTGGTCCGGTCCAGAACAGCGATCTTCTTGGCCGTGGCGGGGATAGCGGCCAGCATCTTCTCGGGAGCGAAGGGGCGATACAGACGGACCTTCAGCAGGCCGACCTTTTCGCCGTGTGCGTTCATGTAGTCAATGACCTCTTCGGTCACGTCGCACACAGAACCCATGGCAATGATGACGCGGTCGGCGTCGGCTGCGCCATAGTAGTTGAACAGCTGATAATCGGTGCCCAGCTTCTCATTGATCTTGCCCATGTACTTCTCCACCACGGCGGGCAGAGCATCATAATACTGGTTGCAAGCCTCGCGGTGCTGGAAGAAAACATCGCCGTTTTCGTGAGAGCCGCGCATGTTGGGGCGCTCAGGATTCAGCGCGTGCTTGCGGAACGCGGTCACAGCGTCCATATCGCACATTTCCTTCAGATCCTCGTAGTCCCACACGGCGACCTTCTGAATCTCGTGAGAGGTACGGAAACCGTCAAAGAAGTTCACGAAGGGAACGCGGCCCTCGATGGCGGCCAGATGGGCCACGGGAGAGAGGTCCATGACCTCCTGCACGTTGCCTTCGCACAGCAGCGCAAAGCCGCTGGCGCGGCAGGCCATCACGTCAGAGTGATCGCCGAAAATGTTCAGCGCATGGGTAGACACCGTACGAGCGGAGACATGGAACACGGCGGGCAGCAGCTCGCCGGCCATCTTATACATGTTGGGGATCATCAGCAGCAGGCCCTGAGAAGCGGTGTAAGTGGTGGTCAGGGCGCCGGCGGTCAAAGAACCGTGGACGGTGCCGGAGGCGCCCGCCTCGGACTGCATCTCGCACACCTTAACTTTGGTGCCAAAGATGTTCTTCTGGCCGGCGGCGGACCACTGGTCCACCAGGTCTGCCATGGGGGAGGACGGGGTAATCGGATAGATTCCCGCCACTTCGGTATACGCATAGCTGACGTATGCAGCGGCGTTGTTACCGTCCATGGACTTAAACTTTCTTGCCATAAACTTACCTCCTAATAGTTGCCGCATCTGACTGCGGCATTTTAACAAAACCACGAATCCGCTTTCCCGAACGAATATTCGTGCAGAACCATTATAGCACTGTGGTTTTGCCCTGTAAATATTGACTTTGTTATTTTTTGCGCAAATCTCCATTTTTCTGCGGAAACCCCAAAAGAACTTCACTTTTTTAAGCACTTTTTTTCCGGGAGGGTTCCAATCTCCGTCATTCTGTGGTAAAATAACTCCGCTTCTTCCGGCAGGTTTGAACTGTCTGCTTTTTTTGCACTTGTCGGACTACCCTTTTTGGCACACCGGGTATGAGAAAAGCCGATTTCTCAGGCGTTTTGCCGCTATACTGTCAATCGTTAAGGAGGTGGGCTCATGGTGGTATCCGTCCGTTCTCTGGGTCTGAACGGCATTGCGGGTTACGAGGTGGGCGCGGAGTGTTTTCTCTCTGGCGGACTGCCCGCTTTTGACATCGTGGGACTGCCCGACGCCGCCGTGCGGGAAGCCCGGGAGCGAGTCCGGGCGGCGGTGAAAAACTGCGGGGTAAAATTTCCCGTCAGCCGCATTACGGTGAACCTTGCCCCCGCCAATCAGAAAAAGGCAGGAACGGTTTATGACCTGCCCATTTTCATTGGAATTCTGGCCGCCGCGGAGGAATTGAAGAAGATTCCGGCGGATGCGGCATTTTTGGGGGAGTTGTCCCTCACCGGGGCGGTTCGGGGCGTCTCCGGCGTGCTGCCCATGGCGCTGGCGGCAAAGGAGGCGGGGATCGCCACCCTGTTCGTCCCGGCGGAAAACGCCGCCGAGGCCACGCTCGCCGGGGGCCTGACGGTTTACGGCGTGGCGGACGTGGGCGCGCTGGTGGCCCATCTCCGGGGCGAAATGCCCCTCTCCCCCGCCCAAAGCTGGTCCCCGGAGGAGAAGGCAGAGGATTTGCCGGACCTGCGGGACGTGATGGGACAGGAAAACGTAAAGCGGGCGCTGGAGATCGCCGCGGCAGGCGGACACAATCTGCTTTTGATCGGCTCCCCCGGCTCCGGAAAATCCATGCTGGCAAAACGCCTGCCCTCCATTCTGCCGGATATGACCCGGCGCGAGGCGCTGGCCGTCTCCGGCATCTGGTCCGTAGCGGGACTGACGGACCCAAAGCATCCCCTTCTGCTGCGCCGTCCCTTCCGCTCCCCGCACCACACGGCCTCCGCCGTGGCGCTCAGCGGCGGCGGACCGTATCTCAGGCCCGGCGAGATGTCGCTGGCCCACAACGGCGTGCTGTTTCTCGACGAGCTGCCCGAGTTCCACCGAGACGTGCTGGAGGCCATGCGCCAGCCCTTAGAGGATGGAGAGGTCACTGTTTCCCGCGCGGGCGGAACACTGCGTCTGCCCGCCCGGTTTCAGCTCATCTGCGCCATGAATCCCTGCCGCTGCGGCTGGAGGGGACACCCTTCGGGCCGGTGTACCTGCTCCGACCGGGATGTGGAGCGATACGTAGAAAAAATTTCCGGTCCCCTGCTGGACCGGATTGATCTGCATGTGAACGTCCCCTCCGTGGAATACGAAGCGCTGCGGCGCAAGCACACGGCGGAGGATTCCGCCGCCGTGCGCCAGCGGGTGGAGACGGCCCGCAAGCTCCAGCTGGCCCGCTTTGGGGGCGGCGACATATCCTGCAACGCCCAGATGCCCCCCGCCATGCTTGCGGACACCTGCTCTCTGGACGCGGCTGGAGACGCGCTGATGAAATCCGCTTTTGAGCGGATGGGCCTCACCGCCCGGTCCCATGACCGGGTGCTTCGGGTGGCCCGGACCATCGCGGATTTGGAGGGCGCGGAGCGCATTGAAGCTCCCCATCTGGCAGAGGCTATCCAATACCGGAACACGGAAATTTTAAAGGGCTGAACAGCCCTCCGGGGTGCGCTCCCACATGGGATTGCAGGGTTCCACCCTTAAAATCCCGCCGCCCAGTATCTTTTTGCCATCGCAGGCGACACGCAACGTGTAACCGAATGGAGGCAAAAGAATCTGCAATGCTTTTGTACGGAGTTTGGCTCTTCCCACGGAACACTGCCTCTATTTTTTCTGCATCAGAAAAAGCATTTGTCCTGCGGCGGAGCCGCAAAATTCAACCGGAGGTTTTTATGATATGGCAAACGAACGCCAAGAAATTTTTCTGCTAAAATTGGGTGAGGTGGTTTTGAAAGGTCTGAACCGCCGGGTCTTTGAGGACAAGCTGGTCAGCAACGTCTGCCGCCGGGTCAAGCACTGCGGCAGCTTCAACGTGTATCTCCGCCAGAGTACTATTTATGTGGAGCCGCAGAACGCGGAGTGCGACATGTCCGGGGCGCTGACCGCCTGCCGGCAGGTATTCGGCGTGGTGTCCGTGGCTCGGGCGGTACCCTGTGAAAAAGACGTAGACGCCATTGCCGAAACGGCGGCGGTATACCTGAAAGACGAATTTGCGGCCGCAAAGACCTTTAAGGTGGAGTCTAAGCGGGCGGACAAGCTGTTCCACCTGAACTCCATTCAGATTTCTCAGGCCGTGGGCGGTCTTTTGGGCGAGCGGTTTCCCGACGTGGGTGTGGACGTCCACAAGCCGGATTTGACGGTCTACGTGGAGATTCGCGAAAAGGCCGCCTACGTTCACGCACCCGCAGCCCCCGGCGCGGGCGGTCTGCCCATCGGCATGGGTGGCACGGCGGTAAGTCTGCTGTCCGGCGGCATTGATTCTCCGGTATCCTCTTGGATGATGGCCCGGCGGGGCGTTCAGCTGGAGATGGTCCACTTTGTCTCCCCTCCCTATACCTCCCAGCAGGCGCTGGACAAAGTGCTGGAGCTGGCAAAACTGCTGACGGTGTGGTGCGGACGGACCACCGTTCACGTCATTCCCTTTACCAAAATTCAGGAGGAAATCCGCAAAAACTGTCCGGAGGAGTATTTCACCCTCATTATGCGCCGGTTTATGATGCGTCTTGCCCAGAACGTGGCAAAGAACGTCCACGCAGGCGCGTTGGTCACCGGCGAATCGCTGGGTCAGGTAGCCAGCCAGACGCTGCCCGCCCTGAACGTGACGGAGGACGTGACGAGCCTTCCGGTTCTGCGGCCCCTGATTGGCATGGACAAGGTGGAGATCATCCGCATTTCCCGGGAAATCGGCTGTTTTGAAACGTCCATTCTCCCCTATGAGGACTGCTGCACCGTCTTTACGCCCCGCCACCCCTGCACCCGGCCCAAGCTGGAGGACGTGCGGGCGGCGGAGGCCGTACTGGACGTGGAGGCTCTGATGAACGAGGCCATGGCGGGCCGGGAACGGATTCGGGTGAAGCCGTGAAAAAATCCACCGTGCAGCTGGGAGCCGCTGTGTTCTGGTTTGTGGCAGCGGCGGGATGGCTGATTATAGCGGCGCTGAACCGCTTTGAGGTTCTCTATCTCGCCGCGTCGGGGCTGAGCGTTCTCGCGGGTGGCACGACGCTCTTTGCCCGCCGACAGAACCAGCGCCGGAATTCCAAATCAAAGTAAAGAGGGGCTTTTCAATGGCGCACACCGCTGAAATCATCGCCGTGGGGACGGAACTGCTCCTCGGCAACATTGCCAACGTCCCACCCGGCCTTTGAGCCGGGCGGGATCCCTCTTCTTTTCAGCATCCTCGGGCGGAGTGAATCCGCCCTGCGGAAATACTTCGCTGACACTCGTATTTGCGGCGGCACTCGCCGCCGATTGGTGTTGGCGACAGGAGGCCAAACAATGGCGCACACCGCTGAAATCATCGCCGTGGGGACGGAACTGCTCCTCGGCAACATCGCCAACACCAACGCACAAATGCTGTCCCAAAGCCTGTCGGGCCTTGGGGTCAACGTCTTTTGGCACACGGTGGTGGGAGACAATCCCCTGCGGCTTCGGGAGGCTCTGGAAACCGCCCGGAGGCGGGCGGACATCCTTCTCACCATCGGCGGTCTGGGGCCGACCTATGACGACCTGACCAAGCAGACCATCTGCGAAGTCTTTGGTCAAAAGCTGGTGCTGCATTCGGATATTGCCGAGGACATTCGCGCGTTTTATGAATCCGCGCTTCACGTTCCCATGCCGGAGAACAATTTGCAGCAGGCGGAACTGCCTCAGGGCTGCACCGTATTTGATAACCCCGTCGGTACCGCGCCGGGCTGCGCCTTTGAAGCAGAGGGCATCCATGTGCTGATGCTGCCCGGCCCGCCCTTTGAGTGCGAGACGATGCTCCGCCGCCACGTGGAGCCGTATCTCCGGGCGCTTTCTAAGGAGGTTATCGTCTCTCACGATATTATGGTCTTTGGGATGGGAGAGTCCTCTGTGGATCAGCTGCTTCACGATAAAATGACCCATATGGAAAATCCAACGCTTGCCACCTACGCCAAACCCGCTGAGGTGCGTCTGCGCGCCACGGCAAAGGCCGATTCGGCTGAGATGGCGCAAGCCATGCTGGAACCGGTTGTGGCGGATGTAAAGGCGGCGCTGGGCGACATGGCCTACGGCGTGGACGTTTCCTCGCTGGAAGAAGTCTGCAAGCAGCTTTTGCTGGAAAAGGGACTGAGCCTCGCCACGGCGGAATCCTGCACCGGCGGAACCGTCGCCCAGCGGCTCACCGCATTGCCGGGGGTGTCCGCCGTATACCGGGGCGGTGTCGTGTCCTATTGGACCAGTGTTAAGGCGGACGTTTTGGGTGTGCCGCAGGCGATTTTAGCGGAATACGGCGCGGTGTCCGAGCCAACGGCCCGGGCCATGGCGGAGGGGGTCTGCCGCGTCACGGGCGCGGAGATCGGCGTGTCCGTCACCGGTGTTGCGGGGCCGGACAGCGACGAGCGGGGCAATCCCGTTGGCCTTGTGTATCTGGGGCTTCACACCCCCGACGGCACCTTTTGCCGGAGACTGGATCTGGGCCAGCGGCGGCGGGACCGCATTCGCAATGTGTCGGCCAACACAGCGCTGGACATCGTGCGGCGGTATCTGGCGGGTCTTCCGCTGGAACCGGCTCACTCATAACAAGAACCCCGGTGGGAAAAGCCCGCCGGGGTTTTTGTATTTGCTCAGTGTGTTGAAATCCCGCCATCAACCCAGCGCCACATCCAGCACCATCATGATGAGAAAGCCCACCACAAATCCACAGGTTCCGGCCCGGCTGTGGGCCTGCGGAACCAGCTCCTCCACCACCACGTACAGCATGGCTCCGGCGGCAAAACTCAGCAGCCACGGCATCAAGGGCCGAACACCCGCTGCCACCAGCACCACCAAAACGCCGAAGATCGGCTCTACGATGCCGGACAGTGTGCCGCCCACAAAGGCTCTCAGCCGCGTCCACCCCTGTTGGCGCAAGGGCAGGGCAATGGCCGCTCCCTCAGGAAAGTTCTGAATCCCGATGCCGATGGCCAGCGCCGCCGCGCCCGCCGCGCTCTCTCCGTGTGCTGCAAGGGCAAAGGCAAGGCCCACCGCCATTCCTTCCGGGACGTTATGTAATGTGATGGCCGTCACCAACAGCGTGGTTTGTTTCCAGCCCGCGTCGGCAATCTCCCGCTCCCGGCGGAGTTTTGGAAGCAGCGCGTCCAAAGCCGCCAGAAATACCACGCCCAGCAGCATTCCCCCCGCCGCCGGAACCCAGCCCGGAATCGCCCATGCCGACGCCTGTTCAATGGCGGGCAGCAGCAAGCTCCAAACCGACGCCGCCGTCATCACGCCGGCGGCAAACCCAAGCAGAACCCGCTGAACCCGTTCCTTCGGTGTTCCCCGAAAAAAAAATACCGTGGCGGCCCCCAGCATGGTCATGGTAAAGGTAAATCCCGTGCCGGCCGCCGCCCACAAAAGTGCCTGTATCATCCGAATCATACCTTTCACGGCGTCTTCGCGGGTTTGCCGGGGAAAGGTCGGCTCTGCCCGCGGGACACCCAATAAAGTGCGGTATGCGGGCAATGCCCTGCCCGCGCCTTTCCGCTCTGGACGGAACACCGCCCATACGCCAGTATAAGCAGGACGGTTGACAGGGGTGAGGGGCTTGCAATCCAATGGGAACTATGCTATTCTGAAAATCAGGTAAATAAAAGACTCATATAATTTCGCTGGAAACGGTGCGAAAGTTTCTACGGGGCCGCCGAAAGGTCCTGCTATGGGTGTCCGCAGCGCAGTGGCGCAGGCGGGCGCTCTTTTTTGTACCGTACTTTTTTGAAAGGAAGCGATTTTGTGACTACGATCTTAAAGGGCGTTCTCGTCTCCGCTCCTTCCCTGGGAGAATTGGAAATCCATGCCCCCGGATACCTTGTGTTGGAGGACGGCGTGGTTTCTGAAGTGCTTGACGTGCTCCCCCAGCGGTACGCCGGGGTTTTGGTGGAGGATTTTGGAAACCGCCTGATCACCCAGTCTTTTACCGATCTTCATCTTCATGCGCCCCAGTATCCCATGCTGGGTACGGGGCTGGATTTGCCGTTGCTGGACTGGCTGAACGCCTACGCCTTTCCAACGGAGGCCCGCTTTGCCGACGAGGGCTATGCCCGGGAAATGTATCGCAAGCTGGCATCAGAGCTGATCCGAAACGGCACCACCCGCGTTTGCATGTTCTCCTCTCTGCACCGCAAAGCCACGCTGATTTTAATGGAAGAACTGGAAAAGGCCGGGCTGACCGGGTTTGTGGGCAAGGTAAACATGGACCGAAACGGCGGGAAAAACTTGCAGGAGACGACAGAAGAATCCATGCAGGAAACGCTCCGCTGGCTGGAGGAATGTCAGGATTTCCCTCATATCAAGCCCGTTTTGACGCCCCGGTTTACCCCCTCCTGTTCCGACGAGCTGATGGCGTTTCTGGGAAAACTGGCAGTGGAGCGCTGTCTTCCCGTCCAGTCCCATCTGTCCGAAAACACGGCGGAACTGGAACTGGTTCGTCAGCTTCACCCGGACTGCGCCCAATATTGGGAAACCTATGCCAAATACGGCCTTTGGACGGAGCAGACCGCCATGGCCCACTGCGTCTGGTCCGACGAGCGGGAGCGCGCCGCTATGCGCAAGGCGGGCGTCACCGCCGTCCACTGTGCGGACTCCAATCTGAACCTCTGTTCCGGCGTGTCTCCGGTGCGGGCGCTGTTAAACGAGGGTGTCAAGGTGGCACTGGGCAGCGACGTGGCGGGTGGAGACACTCTGTCCATGTTCGATGTGGTCGCCTCCACCATCCGCGCCTCCAAGGCCCGGCGGATTCTGGACGACTGGAAAACCGATTTTCTCACCAGCGCCGAGGGCTGGTATCTGGGAACCTCCGCCGGAGCGGCATTTTTTGGCGCAAAGCCGGGCTTTGCCATTGGCGAACCACTGCACGCACTGGTGCTGGATGACGGAGCGCTGCCCCCGCTCTCCACACTGGAAGAGCGGCTGAGCCGCTTTATCACCCGCCGGCAGGATGGCGCGGTCCGCGCGGTCTGGAGCGATGGACGGCGGGTTCTGTAAAAAAAGAGGACTGCGAAAAAAAAGAGCGGCGGTGAGGCAAATGCCTCGCCGCCGCTCCCGTTTCTCAGGAAAAAAGATGCACCACGCCGCCGGTAATCAAGCTCGTCAGCACTCCCGCGATTAAAACGCCCACCGTGATGGCGGGCAGGGCGGCCTTCATTCGGATATCCAGCAGTGTCGCCACCAGCGCACCGGTCCAAGCACCGGTTCCCGGCAGGGGGATTGCCACCAGCAGAATAAGGCCGGGCAGGCGATATTTCGTGACAATGCGGCCCTTTAAATGGGCGCGGCGCTCCAGTGCCGCAATTTTCGGCCCCCACCATGCACCCCGGCGCAGCCACGCAAAAACCTGCCGTACCAGCAGCATGATTACCGGCACCGGCAGCAGATTACCCACCACCGCCAGCCAATAGGCCGTCCACAGCGGCAATCCAGCCGCCACGCCATAGGGGATGGCGCCCCGCAGTTCCACCACCGGTGCCATCGCCATCAAAAAAGTCAGCAGCGCCCGTCCTGCCATTGTCTCTAAAATCGCCATGGAAGCTCCTTTCCTATATGAGCCGGGACAGCGGAGCGGGAAAATTCCCGCTCCGCTTTTAATTTTGCGCTGCTTATTGCAGGTTCAGCCGTTTTTTCAGCATGGTGGAGGTAATAAAATAGTAAATCACACCGGTCACCAGAGAAATGACAATGGAAATGCCCATCATCTGGTGGAAAGACTCCATTCCATCCAAATAGTAGAAGGACTCCCACAGCCCGTTGCTATTTAAAATCAGACCGCCCGCCAACTGCATTACAAATTGGAATCCGAAGAAGAACACTACGCTCAGCGCCATCTTATGGTTGGCAAAACTATGTCCCACCGCCATGGCTGCATAAAATTCCAAACACAGCACCGCGCAGCCCACCAAGCACAGCACAATCAGCTCCAGCGCCATGACCGGCAGATTCAAACCGTACTCCTGAACCAATTCCTGTATCACCTGAGAGACCCGGAAGAAAAAGTCGGAACTGAAAATCTCCTGAATCAAATCCAAATCAGCCGCGCAAATTAACAGCGCCGCACACTCCACAATTCCCGTGGCAATGAACCAAACGGTGGAGACGATAATTTTTGACCAAACGAGCTGGTGGCTGGAGGCGGGCAGGGTAAACATCACATAGCCCTCGTCTCCCATCAGGTTGGTGCGGAACCGGTTTACCATCAGCACAATGGACATGATGATTAATCCGGTCATACCGATGACAAAGGCCATCATCAGAAGCCCCCCCAGCAAATTGGGGATAAACGAATCCGCATCCAGCATAAACCGGATGGACAGATTGGCGCCCAGCGCCAGCACCAGAATTACGAGAAACAGCGGACCCATTACCCGCGCCGTGGCACGGAATTCGTGCTTTAATAACTTTCTCAACATTTGAATACCTCCCGGAACAATGCGTCCACACTCATACCCTTTTCCTCCCGAATCTGATCCACGGAGGATTGCAGCACAATCTGTCCCTGATTGATGAAAATGATCTCGTCCAGCACCTGCTCCACATCCGCGATCAGGTGGGTGGAGATGATGACGGCAGCCTCGGGGTCATAGTTGTTGATGATGGTGTTCAGGATGTAATCCCGAGTGGCCGGGTCCACGCCGCCAATCGGTTCATCCAGCAGGTATAGCTTCGCCGCCCGGCTCATCACCATGATGAGCTGCACCTTTTCCCGCGTTCCTTTGCTCATCTGCTTGATGGTCTGATCCATGCGGATGTTGAGATGCTGAAGCATCTCCTCCGCCCGCTCCCGACGAAAATCCGCATAAAAGTCCTGATAAAAATCCAACAGCTTTCGGGTACTCATCCACAGAGGAACGCAGGTGCGCTCCGGGAGATAAGACACCACGCTGTGGGTTTCCTTTCCGGGTTTTTTCCCATCCACCAAAATCTCGCCCGAAGTTGGCGTCAGCAAGCCGTTTGCCAGCTTGATGAGCGTGGTCTTGCCGCTGCCGTTGGGACCCAGCAGTCCCACGATATGCCCCGACTCCACCGTCAGATTCACACCGTCCAGAGCCGCAGCTTTTCCGTAGCTTTTCACCAGCTCCTTACATTCCAAAATCGCCATTTCTCAGTTCCTCCCCCACATTTTCCTGACGCACCAGCGCCACGATCTCTTCCTTGTCATAGCCCAGACGAACCATTGCCGTCAGGAAATTCCGAATCTGACTCTCCGCCAGATTCTGCTTCGCCGCTCCAATCATGTCTCTGTCCTCCGTCACAAATCTGCCCGCGGTTCGCTGGCTATATACCAGGCCGTCCCGCTCCAGCTCCGTCAGCGCCCGCTGCATGGTGTTGGGATTCACTCCGGCCTCCACAGCCAGATCCCGCACCGACGGAAGCCGCTCTCCCGGCGGGAACGCACCGGATACGATGCCCACCGTGACCTGCTCAATTAGCTGAGAGTAGATGGGGGCGTCGTTTGAAAACTGCCATTTCATGTTGTGCACCTCCTACGTTGTGCCGTTGTCTTAAGCAAGTAATACAATAACACAATTCTGGGATTTGTCAAGTAGTTTTATGGAATTTAAAAAATTTTTTTGCGCAGTCTTACCGCCGGTGTCATCATCCAAAAAGAACGCGGCCCCCATAGCAAGCAGGGAGCCGCGCTTTCTTTTTTAAGAATACCGTTTCTCCAGCGCGGCGATTACCTCCGCCAACGCGTCGCCGTGGGCGTCGCAGACGATCTGCACTCCGCTCTGCCGTACAGAAAGCGCGCAGTTGGCCGGGGCAAAGCCCACGGCGGACATCTCCAGCATAGACAGGTCGTTACCCTCGTCGCCCACCGCGTAAGTATTCTCCGGCGCGACGCCAAGGCGCTGGGCCAGCTTGCGGAGCATCCCGCCCTTGCTGGCGCCTTTGGCGGTCAACTCCAACAGGGTTTTTCCGGAGTAAATCAGCTCGTAATCCTTCGCCCAACCGCAGTTGCGGATGAACTGCTCCACCTGCTCAAGATCCTCCCGCTCCGCTTCAAACAACAGCTTTCCAAGAGGCAGGGGTACGTCCAGCAGGCTGGCTTTTTCCTCTACTCCAACGCCGGTGAGATGCTCGTGGGCGCGGATGCTGTCGTTGATCTGCACCGCGTGGATCACGTTTTCCACGTGATACGCCTCCACGCCCACCTGCGAAAACGCATCCAGCACCTGCTGTCCCCGCTCCCGGCTCTTTTCTGACAACAGCGCCGTCTCCAGATACTCGCCCTTGGCAAAGTCGTAAATCGCCGCGCCGTTGCAGATGACGCAGGGCACGTTCGTGGGAATCATGTCTGCCAGCTTTTCAAAGGCAGGGAGAGCACGCCCGGTGGCCACGGTGAAATAACCACCCTGTTCCATAAAAAACTCCAGCGCCGCCCGGTTCCCCGCCGACAGCGGCGGAATGGGCTTTCCCGTCCGCAAAGCATCTTCCGTATAGATCAGGGTGTTGTCAAAATCACTGGCCAGCAGTACGCCATCAAATTTTCCCATAAAGCTCTCCTTTATATAAATGAGTGAACCAATATCCCCGGTTAGGGGCATAAATTTATGTCTCTGTTCTCAGCAAAAAACAGGGAGAGGGAAACTCCCTCTCCCTGTTTTTGACTTTCACCAATCGCCGCGTGCTTTCATTCCCCCCGGACATCACCAAAGGGTACTTTCGCAAAACCAACAGCGGGGAACCTGCTTTTTTTCCATCCGTATGCGCGGAAAGAGATTTATTCCGCAGGCGTTCCGCCGCTTCCGGCGTTTCCACCTCCGCCGCCTCTGCGGCGGCCACCCCGGTGATGGGGCCTGCGGGAAAGCTGCCCGCCCTCGTTCTTTTCCTGCCGGGGCTTTTCCACGGCGGGCTTATCACCTTTGGGGAGCTGGGGTTTGGATTGAGGTTTGGCGGAAGGCTTGGGCTTTCCGGCGCGGGGCGGCTGGCCGGGCTTGGCCACAGGGGCCGTGCCCTCCGGTTTTTTCTCGCCCTGCCCACTTCCGCTCCGCCCGCCGCCTCGGCCGCCCCGGTGACGGCGGCGGGAAGATCCTCGGCGCTCTCCATCCTCCGGCGGGGCAATGCGCTCCCGGCTGGGCAGTTCATCCAGCTTTCCAATGGACATCAGCGGCTCAGAGGACATAAACTGCAATTCTTCCTCTTCTTCCCGTTCCTCTACATAACGCTCGGGCCGCTCCCGGGGAATCTCAATTCCCTCCCGGCTGCCCTTGCCGTTGCGCAGGATGCGGATCTCGCAATTGCGGTACACCTTCTGAGGCTCCGGTGCGGAGTCCAGGCTCACTTTCACCGTCTCCCGCAGGAGGTTGACGCTTCTCACGTTGCCGGGGCCGTCCGGTGTCTGGACGAAGGACTCGCTTTTCGGCATCCGCTTTGTCGCGTCCTCATAGGCATTTTGCTCATATTTCAGGCAGCACATCAGCCGCCCGCAGGTGCCGGAAATCTTTGTGGGGTTCAGGCTAAGGTTCTGGGTCTTGGCCATTTTGATGGACACGGGCAAAAATCCGTCTAAAAACTGGGAGCAGCAAAAGGGCCGTCCGCAGATACCAAGGCCGCCGATCATTTTTGCCTCGTCCCGCACACCGATCTGGCGCAGCTCGATCCGGGCGCGGAACACGCCCGCCAAGTCTCGAACCAGCTCACGGAAATCCACCCGCCCGTCGGCGGTGAAATAGAAAATGATCTTGGTGCCTTCAAAGCTGCAAGAGACGTTCACCAGCTTCATCTCCAGCCCGTGGTCGGCAATCTTCTTCTCGCAGACGTCAAAGGCCTCGCTCTCCCGCTTGCGGTTGTACTCCACGGTGCGCTTGTCATTTTCCGTGGCCATGCGGACCACATTGCTCAGGGGGCGGACAATGGCGGAATCCTCCACCTCGTGGTTGCCCTCCGTACAGGTGGCAAACTCGGGGCCTTGCGCAGTCTCCACGATCACTTGGTCCCCCATCTTGATCTCCAGATCTCCGGGGTCAAAATAGTAGTTTTTGCAGCCGCCACGAAAGCGGACGCTGATTACTTCGGTCAAAGGATACCCTCCAATTCCACAGCCAGAGCGCCCAGAACATGGTTTACCCCCACGTTATATGCGCATTCCCGGCAATATGTCTGTAACAATTCTATTGTGTGCATGATTTGCTGCTTTGTCAAGTTTTTTGCAAGGAATCGCGCGGTTTTTTCGGTGTTTCCCAGTGTTCCCTGCCCGTAAATGGTCAAAAGCGCCTCTGTGAAGATACCGTGGGCCTGCTCCAAAAGCGTCTGGAGGGTCTCCCGATCCGTCTTCTTGCGTTCCAGCTCCACCAAAAGTTCTGTGACCGCGCCGCGCTTTTTCTCGCCCACCGCGCGGCACAGAGCCTCTGCCGACGCGAGCTGTTCGTCCGCATCCCCGCCCTGTTCGGCGGGGCGCAGCTTCAGCTCCACGCACCGGGAACGCAGCGTTTGCAGCACCGCCGCGGAGTTTTCCGCGCAGAAGAGAAACGCCGCGTAGGGCGGCCCCTCTTCCACGATCTTTAAAAGTACATTCTGGTCCTGCTCCGTTAAAAGCGCACAATTTTCAAAAATATAGACCTTCCGCAATCCCTCGTTGGGGCGGATATAGGCGTCCGACCGGACGGCGCGCACCACGTCCACCGCGATATTCTTGTGCTCCGGGTCCTGAACAGTCATCACATCGGGGTGAATGTTTTCCAGAACCTTGCGGCACGCGGCGCACACACCACAGGGCTTTCCGCGCTCCGCTGTGCATTCCATGGCGGCGGCGGCAAATCGGGCAGCGGCAATGCGGTCGCCCGGGCCGGTGAACAGCAGCGCATGAGCCAAAGAGCCGCGCTCCGCCGCGGCGCGAATACGGGACTCCACAGCGGTATTCTCCTTTTCCTTCAGTGCCGCCATTCCGACCCCTTTCTTCGCCCCATTTCATGGGGCGAGTTTCATTTTGCGCGAAATCTAAGTAATTGTACCACGGTTTTTTGAAAAATGGAATTCCGAATTTTAACCATTGCGCCGCAGAGACTCAGTAGACCTGCTTTATTTTCCCGTTTTCCATTTTACTTTTGGAGACAAGGTGATTATTCCCACTCCGGCTTTTCGTTTATACGAGTCCGCTACGCAGCTGTCGCTGATCCAAAAAAGGTCCGGATTGAATGAGAGCGATTATAAAAAATAGCGTTTCACGCTATTTTTTACGGCATATGGCCCCTCTGGGGCCATGCTTGCGATTCTAGCCGCGCCGCAGAGCGGCGCATGGCGTTTTTTATTGCTTTGCAATAAAAAATCTGCTGCCGGATGAAGCATCCGGCAGCAGCGGACGCGCTGCGGCGGCAATAGCCCCGGGAATTCAGACTAAAATTTTTCCACAAATTCTGTATAAAATTCCATTCTGCGATGTAAGCAAATATTTAGGAGCAGACTGCAATGTGAAAGACATCCCTGTACACCATGGGATTGCTTTTATCAAATTTCACAAAAAGTAATACCTATTTTTAAAAAAGTCTATATACAAATTTATGAATATTTTAAAGGAAAATATTGACGGCGGCTGGTGAAAAGCAGATAATAATGAGTTAATAAAGATTAAGCTGGAAAAGTGTGGCGTAAAGCGAAAGGAATGGTCTAAAGACATGAAAAAGGCGTATCTGGTTTTACAGGACGGACAGGTTTTCGAGGGAGTCCGGTTTGGCGCAGAGAGAGACACCGTGGGGGAACTGGTATTTACCACCGGCATGTGCGGCTACATTGAGACGTTGACAGACCCCAGCTACTTTGGACAGATCGTTTTACAAACCTACCCCCTGATGGGAAATTACGGCGTGATCCCCGAGGATTTTGAGGGAAAATGCTCCGTCCGGGGCTATGTCGTCCGGGAGTGGTGCGATGCGCCGTCCAACTTTCGCTGTGAGATGGATTTGGACGCATTCTTAAAGCAGGAGGACGTGCCGGGTATCTGCGGCGTGGACACCCGGGAACTGACGAGAATCATCCGGGAGCACGGCGTGATGAACGCCGTCATCTGCGACAGCATTCCCCAAGACCTGGTCGTGGTAAAGCAATACGCCGTCACCGACGCGGTGAATTCCGCCACCTGCGCCGCGCCCTCCGTCCATCCGGCGGTGGGCGAGAAAAAATACGCCGTATCTCTTCTGGATTACGGCGCAAAGAGCAACATCACTCGTGAGCTGCAAAAGCGGGGATGCGAAGTCACCATGCTGCCCGCCTCCGCCACAGCGGAAGAAATTCTCGGGGCAAAGCCGGACGGCATCATGCTCTCCAACGGCCCCGGCGACCCGGCGGAGGCCGTCTTCCAGATTGAACAGATTAAAAAAATCATTGGAAAAGCGCCCATGTTCGGCATCTGCCTTGGCCATCAGCTGACGGCTCTGGCCATGGGCGGCAGCACCTATAAGCTGAAATACGGCCACCGGGGCGTGAACCAGCCCGTTCGGGAGCAAAACGGCCCCCGCACCTTTATCACCAGCCAAAATCATGGCTACGCCGTGGATTCCGGCTCCGTGAAGGTAGGAAAAATCAGCTTTGCCAACGCCAACGACGCAACCTGCGAGGGCATTGACTATCCGGAGCTGAACGCCTTCACCGTCCAGTTCCACCCCGAGGCCTGCACCGGGCCGAAGGACACAGGATTTCTGTTTGACCGCTTTGTAACTTTGATGGGAGGTAACCGGTAATGCCATTGGATACGAGTATTAAGAAGGTTCTTGTCATCGGCTCCGGCCCCATCGTCATTGGTCAGGCCGCCGAATTTGACTATGCCGGGGCGCAGGCCTGCCGCATTCTGAAAGAGGCAGGCGTGGAGGTGGTACTGTGCAACTCCAACCCCGCTACCATCATGACCGATCAGGCCATGGCGGATGAAATCTATTTGGAACCCCTGACCACCGAAACGGTGAAGCGCATCATTAAAAAAGAGCGTCCCGACAGCGTTTTGGCTTCTCTTGGCGGGCAGACGGGCTTGACCATCGCCATGCAGCTGGGCAAGGAGGGTTTTCTGGAAGCCGAGGGCGTGCGCCTTTTAGGAACGGATGCGGAGGCCATCTCCCGGGCCGAGGATCGGGAGCTGTTTAAAGAGGCCATGGAGGCCATCGGTCAGCCCTGCATTCCCTCCGACATTGCCACCACCGTATCCGAAGCGCTGGCGGTGGCGGAAAAAATCAGCTATCCCGTCATCGTTCGCCCTGCGTTCACGCTGGGCGGCGCGGGCGGCGGCGCGGCAAAGGATTCCGAGGAACTGAAAATTATCGCCGCTACCGGACTGGACGCGTCCCCTATCCGTCAGATTCTGGTGGAACGGGCCATTTTCGGCTGGAAGGAAATTGAGTTTGAAACAATGCGGGACGCGGTTGGCAATGTGATCGCGGTATGCTCCATGGAAAACTTTGACCCCGTGGGCGTTCACACCGGGGACTCCATCGTGGTCGCTCCTACCCAGACCCTCTCCGACAAGGAATATCAGCTGCTGCGCACCGCCAGCTTGGACATCATCTCCTCTCTTGGCATCGTGGGCGGCTGCAACTGCCAGCTTGCCCTGAATCCCGACAATTTTGAATACGCCGTGATTGAAGTGAACCCCCGGGTGTCCCGCTCTTCCGCTCTGGCCAGCAAGGCCACCGGGTATCCCATTGCTAAGATTACCACGAAAATCGCGCTGGGTTACACGCTGGACGAAATCAAAAATGACATCACCGGCAAGACCTGCGCCTGCTTTGAACCGGCGTTGGACTACATTGTGGCGAAAATGCCCAAGTGGCCCTTTGACAAATTTACGGACGCCTCCCGCAAGCTGGGAACCCAGATGAAGGCCACCGGCGAGGTCATGGCCATGGGACCTGGCTTTGAAATGGCAATTATGAAGGCTGTCCGTGGCGCGGAGATTGGGATGGACACCTTGAACCGCAAAAAGGATGAGGAGGATACCGCTTCCATCCGGGAACGGCTCGCCCGGGTGGACGACCACCGTCTGTTCACCGTGTTCGAGGCGTTGAAGTCCGGCGTGACCGTGGAGGAAATCCACGCCATTACGAAAATCGACAACTGGTTCCTTTGCAAGCTGCGCAATCTCGCGGCGTTTGAGCACCGCTTGGAAGCCGAGGGTCTGACGGAGGAACTTTACGAAGCCGGAAAGAAATTCGGCTACACCGACGAGGCGCTCCGCCGCCTGTCCCGCGCGGACAATCTGCCGGTTGGGGCGAAGGCCGCCGTCTATAAAATGGTGGACACCTGCGCGGCGGAATTTGACGCGGAAACCCCCTATTTTTACTCCAGCTTTGACAAGGTGTGCGAATCCCGCGCCTTTCCCCGCAGCGGCAAGCCCGTCATTATGGTGCTCGGCTCCGGCCCCATCCGCATCGGGCAGGGCATTGAATTCGATTACTCCTCCGTCCACTGTGTGTGGACGCTGAAAAGTCTTGGCTACGAGGTGGTGATTGTCAACAACAATCCCGAAACCGTCTCCACCGACTACGATACTGCCGACCGGCTGTACTTTGAGCCGCTGTGCCCCGAGGATGTGATGCACATCATCGACGTGGAACAGCCCGTGGGCGTGGTGGTGGCTTTTGGCGGGCAGACCGCCATCAAGCTGACCAAGTTTTTGGACAGCCACGGCATCAAAATTCTGGGAACCAGCGCCGAGTCCATCGACATGGCGGAGGATCGGGAGCGGTTCGACGAGCTGCTGGAGCGGTTTTCCATCAAGCGTCCGCAGGGCCGGGGCGTGCTGGGTCTGGATGAGGCCCTCGCCGCCACAAAGGAACTGGGCTACCCCGTTCTGCTGCGCCCCAGCTACGTGATCGGCGGGCAGAACATGGTGATCGCCCACAACGACGACGAGGTACGCCGGTATATGGACGTGATCCTCGCCGGAAAAATTGAAAATCCGGTGCTGGTGGATCAGTATTTACAGGGCCGGGAGCTGGAGGTGGACGTGATCTCCGACGGCGTGGATGTGCTGATTCCCGGCGTCATGCAGCACATTGAGCGCACAGGCGTTCACTCCGGGGACTCCATCGCCGTGTATCCCCACTTCAACATTGGGGACAAAATGCTGAAAACCATTGTGGACTGCTCGGAAAAACTGGCTTTGAGCCTGAAAACCCACGGCCTTATCAACATCCAGTACCTCATTTATCAGGGAGAGCTGTACGTCATCGAGGTGAATCCCCGGGCCAGCCGCACCGTGCCCTATATCTCCAAGGTCACCGGCGTGCCCATGGTGGATCTGGCGACCCGCGTCATGGTGGGGCAGCCCTTGAAATCGCTGGGCTTCGGCACAGGGCTTTACAAAACGCCGCCCTATGTGGCCGTGAAGGTTCCGGTATTCTCCTTTGAAAAAATTACGGACGCCAACGCGTCGCTGTCCCCGGAGATGAAGTCCACTGGAGAGGTGCTGGGCCTGGGCAAGAATTTGCAGGAGGCACTGTTCAAAGGTCTGGTTTCCGCAGGCTACAAGGTGGAAAAGGAACAACGGGGCGGCATTTTGATCTCCGTGAACCGCCGCGACCAGCCGGAGGTCGTCCACATCGCCCGCAAGCTGGTGGACATGGGCTACAAACTGTACGGCACAGAGCGCACCGCCCACGAGATTTCTCAGCTGGGAACCGACGTGGAAGTCGTGGGAAAGCTGGGGCAGGACAACCGGGTCTTCCAGCTGCTGGAGGATGGGAAGATTGATTTCGTCATCCTTACCGGCTCCACGGAACCGGCCTACATCCGGGATTTCATTCATCTGAACCACCGCTGCGTCCAGCTGGGGATTCCCTGCCTGACCAGTCTGGACACCGCCGACGCGCTGACGGATATCCTCGCCAGCCGTTACACCCAGCAAAACACCGAACTGGTGGACATTTGCCACCTGCGGACACAGCGGCGCAAGCTGCCCTTTGCCAAGCTGGAAACCTGCGGCAACGACTACATCTTCTTGGAGAATTTTGACGAGTCCATCACCTGTCCGGAGTCTCTTTGCATCACCCTCTGCGACCGGCACACCGGCATTGGCGCGGACGGCATCGTGCTGATGGAGCAGTCGGAAATTGCGGACGCGAAAATGCGGATGTTCAACGCCGACGGCTCCGAGGGCCAGATGGCGGGCAACGCCCTGCGGTGCATGGGCAAATATCTTTACGACAAGGGTATTGTAAAGAAGGAGACGCTGGAAATTGAAACGGGCAGCGGCGTGAAAACGGTCCAGCTCTATATCATGAGCGGACAGGTCACCTCCGCCTGCGTCTCCATGGGACAGGCTTCGCTGGACGCGGCAGATTTCCCCACTACATTGGAAAAACCAAAAATTGTGGATTATTCTGTGGAAATCGGTGAAAACTTTTGGCACATTACTTGCGTAGGCATGGGAAATCCCCACTGCGTGGTCTTTTGTCCGCGGGTGGAAGGCATAAATGTTCCGGTAATTGGTCCTCAATTTGAGCGCGCGAAAATTTTTTCAGAACGCGTCAACACCGAGTTCATTCGGGTGGTGAATGAGAATACCATAAAAATGCGTGTCTGGGAGCGGGGCAGCGGCGAGACGATGGCCTGCGGCTCCGGCGCCTGCGCGGCAGTTGCGGCCGCCGTGGCGGGCGGTCTTTGTGAAAAGGGCCGGGACATCACGGTGAAAACCGCAGGCGGCGATTTGACCGTCAACTACACCGACGACGAGATGAGCCTTACCGGCGACGCAAAGCTGGTCTACGAGGGCGTGGTGGAGTATTGACCGAAACCGCCTCCTCCCTTTTCCGCGCCGAACCCGCTGCGCACCCCACGAATAAAATTGACAGTGGGAATTACTCCCTTTATAATGAGCAAAAACGGGGTAAACCCCGAAAAAGGAGAGAGAAGCATGGAATATAAAATCGAAGGTCAGCCCCTTCCCGTTGTGGTCTGCCAGCTCAACGCCGGTGAGAACATGGTGACCGAGCGGGGCAGCATGAGCTGGATGAGCCCCAACATGAAAATGGAAACCACCTCCAACGGTGGAATCGGCAAGGCTTTGGGCCGTATGTTCGCGGGCGAGGCCCTGTTCCAAAACCGTTACACCGCACAGGGCGGACCGGGCATGATCGCCTTTGCGTCCAGCTTCCCCGGTGATATCCGGGCCTTTGACATCAGGCCGGGTCGGGAACTGGTTGTCCAAAAATCCAGCTTTTTGGCCAGTGAATCCGGCGTTCAGCTCTCTGTGTTTTTCCAGAAAAAACTGGGCAGCGGCTTTTTCGGCGGCGAGGGCTTTATCATGCAGCGGCTGTCCGGCAGCGGCATCGCCTTCACGGAATTTGACGGTCATGTGATGGAGTATGATTTGGCGCCGGGTCAGTCCATTGTGGTGGACACCGGGTATCTGGCGGCAATGGACGCCACCTGCTCCATGGACATTCAGACGGTACCGGGTGTGAAGAACGCGCTGTTTGGCGGCGAGGGGCTTTTCAACACAGTGGTCACCGGCCCGGGCAAAATCTATCTTCAGACCATGCCCATCAGCAATGTGGCGGCCACGATTCGTCCCTTTATCCCCACGGGGAACTGAGAAAATTACGTACCGTCTACGGTGCCGGCATCCTTTCTGGATGCCGGCACTTTCGGGCGGATGCGCGGAGTCATTTTTAAAACAGAGGAGATTTTATTTTGAACGCACAAAAGCTCCAGCGTTCAGAGAGCTTCTTGGTGGCAGCGCTGCTTGCGCTGGCCGGAGGGTTTCTGGACGCTTACACCTATCTTTGCCGCGGCGGGGTGTTTGCCAATGCGGAAACAGGAAACATTGTGCTGCTGGGCGTGCATCTCGCCCGTCAGGAGTGGGGCACGGCGCTGCGCTACCTTGCACCGATTGTGGCGTTTGCCCTTGGCATTTTGGCAGCGGAGTGGATCAAGAGCCGCCGCCGCGATAAGGCGGGGCGGCTCCACTGGCGTCATGTTACCTTGGGCATGGAGATTGTGATCTTGGCAGCCGCCTCTTTTGTGCCGCTGGGGGAGCTGGATTCTGTGGTAAACGTGCTGGTGGCATTTGTCTGCGCCCTTCAGGTGGAAACGTTTCGCAAGGTCCGGGGCAACGCTTTTGCCTCCACCATGTGTACCGGAAACCTGCGCAGCGGAACAGAGGCTCTTTACCGCCAAATCACAACCGGGGATCGGAAGGCAGCGGAAAAAAGCGGATGCTATTACGGCGTGATTCTCTTCTTTATTGCAGGGGCGGCGTTGAGCGGCGTGCTGTGCGGGTACTTTCCTCAGCGCGCCATTCTGGCGGCGGCGGTATTTCAGGCCGCGGCGTTCGTGCTGATGATGCGGCTGGACGAAGACACGTAAAATATTAATAAAATCCGGCTGCGGGATTTGCAGCCGGATTTTTTAATAGGATGTTTTTTATAGCGCATTGCCCTGTTTTGGGGTAGTGTTGACACCTCGCCTTGACCAAGACCCAACCCTTCCTAAAAAACAGGCGCACCGCTCTATGAGCGGTGCGCCTGAAACGCTTAGATACTTAAATACTCAGTGCGCTTGGGTCAATTACTTCGCACGGGGAGCCTTGATAGCAGCCTGAGCGGCGGCAAGGCGCGCGATGGGCACACGGAAGGGAGAGCAGGAAACATAGTCCAGACCCACGCCGTGGCAGAACTCCACAGAGGTGGGGTCGCCGCCGTGCTCGCCGCAGATGCCCAGATGAATGTTGGGACGAGTCTTGCGGCCCAGAGTCACAGCCATCTCCACCAGCTTGCCCACGCCGGTCTGATCCAGATGCGCAAACGGATCGGACTCATAGATCTTCTTCTCATAATAAGAGTTGAGGAACTTGCCTGCGTCGTCGCGGCTGAAGCCGAAGGTCATCTGAGTCAGGTCGTTGGTGCCGAAGGAGAAAAAGTCAGCCTCCTTGGCAATCTCGTCGGCGGTAAGCGCAGCGCGGGGAATTTCGATCATGGTGCCCACTTCGTACGTCATGTCGATTCCGGCATCCTTGATGATCTTATCAGCGGTGGAGGTCACGATATCGCGGACGTACTTCAGTTCCTTCACCTCGCCGGTGAGGGGAATCATGATGTTGGGGCTGATCTTGTAAACGCCCTTCTTGGTGACGGCGATAGCAGCGTTGATCACAGCGGTGGTCTGCATCTCGGCGATCTCGGGATAGCTGACCGCCAGACGGCAGCCACGGTGGCCCATCATGGGGTTGAACTCATGCAGGCTTGCGATGACATTCTTCAGCTTCTCGACGGTGATGTTCAACTCGCCAGCGATCTCCTGAATGTCGGCCTCCTTGGTGGGCAGGAACTCATGCAGAGGGGGATCGAGGAAGCGGATGACCACGGGGCAGCCCTCCATGGCCTCATAAATGCCCTCAAAGTCGCCCTGCTGATAAGGCAGAAGCTTTGCCAGCGCCTTGCGGCGCTCGGACTCGCTCTCAGCCACGATCATCTCGCGCATGGCCTTAATGCGCTCGCCCTCAAAAAACATGTGCTCGGTGCGGCAAAGGCCAATGCCCTCCGCGCCGAACTTGCGGGCCTGAGCGGCATCCTTCGGGGTGTCGGCGTTGGTGTAGACCTCCAGCTGACGGTACTGGTCGGCCCAGCCCATCAGACGGCCAAAGTAGCCGGAACCAACGTCTGCGGGAACCGTGCCCACAGCCTCGCCGTAGATATTGCCGGTGGAGCCGTCCAGAGAAATCCAGTCGCCTTCGCAATAAGTCTTGCCGGCCAGCTCAAACTGCTTCTTCTCGTAGTTCACCACGATCTCGCCGCAGCCGGAAACGCAGCAGGTGCCCATGCCGCGGGCCACCACGGCAGCGTGAGAGGTCATGCCGCCGCGAACGGTCAGAATGCCCTGCGCAACCTGCATACCCTCGATATCCTCGGGAGAAGTCTCCAAACGGACCAGAATAACCTTCTCGCCGCGCTCATGCCACTCCTTGGCTTCCTCAGCGGAGAAGACCACGCGGCCGCAGGCGGCGCCGGGAGAGGCGGCCAGACCCTTGCCAATGACTTCGGCCTTCTTCAGGGCCGCCGCGTCAAACTGGGGATGCAGCAGTGCATCCAGCTGCTTAGGCTCCACGCGCAGAACGGCTTCCTTCTCGGAAATCATTCCCTCGTCCACCAGATCCACAGCCACCTTCAGCGCGGCGGCGGCGGTGCGCTTGCCGTTGCGGGTCTGGAGCATATAGAGCTTGCGATCCTGAATGGTAAACTCCATGTCCTGCATGTCCTTGTAGTGGGCTTCCAGCCGGTTTGCAATCTCAGCAAACTGGGTGTAGACCTCGGGCATCTCTTCCTTCAGCTTGCTGATGGGAGAGGGAGTCCGAACGCCGGCGACCACGTCTTCGCCCTGTGCGTTGATGAGGTATTCGCCGAACAGAGCCTTTTCGCCGGTGGCGGGATTGCGGGTAAACGCCACGCCGGTGCCGGAGTTATTGCCGGTGTTGCCGAAGACCATGGACTGAACGTTCACGGCGGTGCCCCAGTCATAGGGAATCTCATTCATGCGGCGATAGACGTTGGCGCGGGGATTGTCCCAAGAACGGAACACGGCTTTTACGGCCTCCATCAGCTGGACCTTGGGATCCTGCGGGAAGTCCTCGCCCTTTTCCTTCTTATAGAACTCCTTGAACTGGATGGACAGCTGCTTCATGTCGTCCGCATCCAGATCGAGGTCCTGCGTCACGCCCTTCTTGGCCTTGACCTCGTCGATAATCTCCTCGAAGCGCTTCTTGCTCAGCTCCATGACCACGTCGGAGAACATCTGGATGAACCGGCGATAGGAATCGTAAGCAAAGCGGGGGTTACCGGTCTTGGCGGCAAAGCCCTCCACAGCCACATCGTTCAGGCCCAGGTTCAGGATGGTATCCATCATGCCGGGCATGGAGGCCCGTGCGCCGGAACGGACGGAAACCAGCAGGGGGTCGCTAGAATCGCCGAACTTCTTGCCGTTCTCGCCTTCCAGCCAAGTCATGCACTGAGCGATCTCCGCCTGAATGTCGGCATTGATCTGCTTGCCATCGGTATAATACTGGGTGCAGGCCTCGGTGGTGATGGTGAAGCCCTGAGGAACCGGCATGCCTGCCAGAGTCATTTCGGCCAGGTTTGCACCCTTGCCGCCCAGCAGTTCGCGCATGTCCTTATTGCCCTCGGAAAACTTATAGACATATTTTTTTGCCATGTGTTTCTCCTCCGTTTTATAATTGCCCTAAGGCAGGGAAGTTCAGTAAACGATTGCCTAAATGATTGAACACAACTATTATATAAGGATTTTGCAAGAAAGACAAGACACAAATAAAGTGCAAAAGTAGGAGAGGTTCAAAATTTCCACAGAATATTTTGTATAAATCGTACAATTTTATAGAAAGCTTGGCTTTTAAGCAAAATTTCGCTCCAGTTCACCCACTACCAGATGACGGTGTTTTTTCTCCTTGTCCGCTTCGGCACAGGCAGTAGCCCTACGTCCGTCCGGCCTTCTGACGCGACGGAAAATGGAAATGGTTGATTTGTTCATATATTTAGCATACAATACATACAAAATGTTCACGAATTTAGTGCACAACTTTAAAGGAGGACTCTGCGGCAATGCCTTTTCACATTAATTTTACCCCAGGCAGCAATTTTGATCCCACCAACGGAACCGGCGGTTTCGGCGGCGGCGGGAACGGTGCGACACCTCCGACCCCGCCTAATCCCCCGCGGCCCCACAAGGAGCGCAAGCCCCGCAAAGCCATCGGCAACGGGTTTACCCGGGTGCTGATCAATTTGCTGGTGACGCTGGTCTTCGGCGCGATTTACTTCTATGTGGAGCTGCCCGCGCTGAACTTTCAGAGTCAGGACGTCTATATTTTCCTGTTCCTGCTGTGCGCGGTCTACTGTGTCTGTGCGATCATCACCTCCGGCTTTCAGGGGGACGGAGCAAAGGGGTATTTCCACTTTGTGAAAAAGCAGTGCACCATTCCCCTGTCTCTTGTCATTGCCATGATTATTGTAACGGCGGTAGGGTCCCTTACCGGCTGGGTGGTCATTCGGGCAAAGGCATACAGCGAGCTGCTGCCCATTCAGACCGGAAATTTTACCCAAGAGGTGGACGAGATCTCCTACGACCAGATTCCCATGCTGGATGCGGACTCCGCCGTGCTGCTGGGCAACCGGAAGCTGGGCGAGCTGGCGGACATGGTGTCCCAGTTTGAGATTCTGGATACCTACACCCAGATCAATTATCAGGGCCGGCCCGTGCGGGTCACCTCTCTGGCCTATGGCGATATCATCAAGTGGTTCACTAACCGGGCCAACGGTCTTCCCGCTTACCTCATCATCGACATGGTGACGCAGGAGGCCGAGGTCGTCCGGCTGAAAGAGGGCATGAAGTATACCGTGGCCGAGCACTTCAACCGCAATCTCTATCGTCACCTTCGGTTCGGCTATCCCACCATGATGTTTGACACGCCGGTGTTTGAGATTGATGAAGAGGGTACGCCCTATTGGGTCTGTTCCCGTATCGTGAAGACCATCGGTCTTTTCGGCGGAACGGATATCAAGGGCGCGGTGTTGGTAAACGCCATCACCGGAGAAAGCGAATACTATGAAGAGGTTCCCGCTTGGGTGGACCGGGTGTACAACAGCGACCTCATCATGCAGCAGTATGATTTTTACGGCAGCTATCACAACGGCTTCCTCAATTCCATTTTCGGTCAGCGGGATGTGACAAAGTCCACCGACGGCTATAACTATATTGCCATCGGTGACGACGTGTATATGTACACCGGCGTCACTTCCGTCACCTCCGACGAGTCCAATATCGGATTCCTTCTGAGCAATCAGCGGACCAAGGAGACTCATTTCTACTCTGTGGCCGGCGCCACGGAAAACTCCGCCCGTGGTTCTGCCCAGAGTAAGGTTCAGCAGATGAACTATATGGCCACCTTCCCCCTGCTTTTGAACATCGCCGACCAGCCCACGTACTTCATGTCTCTAAAGGGCGCGGACGGTCTGGTGAAAATGTATGCCATGGTCAATGTCCAGCAGTACCAAATCGTGGCCACCGGGTCCACGCTGGCGGAGTGCGAGGTGAACTACCGCACCGCACTGGCGGGCAGCGGCCTGATTAAGGAGAACGAGACGGACGTGGTCCCCTCTGATCAGGAGGAAATCACAGGCGCTATCACGGAAATCCGCACGGCGGTGATGGATGGCAACAGCTACTACTTCCTGCGGCTGGAGGGCGCGGACACCTTCTACGCCGTCAGTGCCGCCGAAAATCCGCTGGCGGTCATCCTAAACGTGGGCGACCGGATCACCATCACCTACACCGCCGGGAGCGAGGGCAGTATTCTCGCCGGCGGCAAGGTGACCGCAGAGGGCAAAACTGCGGAAACTGTTTTGCCGGAGACGGCCCCTGCCGCAGAAGCGGAAACCCCCGCCGCACAGGGCGGCGGCGCCCAGTCGGCAGACGGGACTACGCAGGAACCCCTTGTGGGCGCGACTGAGCAACAGCCCGTGCAGGGATAAAACGTTCTTCAATTACGAACAGAGAAAGCCTCCGGAATGATTTCGGAGGCTTTTTTCTGCCCTGCTGCGCAGAAAAGCGGCAGGGCATTTCGCTTATCGACCACCCCGCTGCGCAGAGCCAGAAGAAAACCGCCCACCGTCCTGATCGGACTGTGGGCGGTTTTTGTTATTTGCTCACGCAGAGTTTTTCATCGGCAAAGGTGAGATGGGCCGTATCGCCGGACTTCAGTCCACCGCTGAGCATCTGCTCTGCCACAGCGTCCTCCACCTTGCTCTGAATGGCCCGGCGCAGGGGGCGCGCACCGTATTTGGGGTCAAAGCCCTCCCTTGCCAGCTCCGCAACCGCCGCGTCGTCCGCCTCCAAGGTCACACCCATAGCGGCCATGCGCTTTTCGGTGGCCTTCAGCATCCGGCGGGCGATCTCCGTGATGTCGTCCTGCGTCAGGCGATGGAACACAATGATATCGTCGATCCGGTTCAAGAACTCGGGACGGAAGGTGCGGCGCAGCTCATCCATCACTAGCTCCTTGCCCTTCTCATAGGCGCCCGTCTCATCCGTCACCACCGCGCCGCTGTCAAAGCCCAGACGGCTTCCGGCGGAGGTGATGCTGCTTGCGCCCACGTTACTCGTCATGACGATCACGGTGTTCTTAAAGTCCACCGTGCGGCCCTGAGAGTCCGTGATGCGCCCATCCTCTAAGATTTGCAGCAGGACGTTCCACACATCCTCGTTGGCCTTTTCGATCTCGTCGAACAGCACCACGGAATAGGGCTTGCGGCGGACTTTTTCCGTCAGCTGTCCGCCCTCTTCATGGCCCACATAGCCGGGCGGAGAGCCGATCAGCCGGGAAACGGTGTGCCGCTCCATATACTCGGACATATCGATGCGGATCATGGCGCTTTCGTCGCCGAACATAGACTGCGCCAGCGCCTTGCAAAGCTCGGTCTTGCCCACGCCCGTGGGCCCCAGAAACAGGAACGAACCGATGGGCCGCTTGGGGTCCTTCAGACCCACCCGTCCCCGGCGGATAGCTTTTGCCACCGCTGCAACAGCCTCGTTTTGGCCAACCACCCGGTCGTGAAGCTGGTCCTCCATGTGCAGCAGACGCTTTCCCTCGTCCTCAGTGAGTCGGGTGACGGGAACGCCCGTCCAGTCCGCCACCACGGCGGCAATGTCCTCCTCTGTGACAGGGCGGTGCGTGGAGTTGTGCTTGCGGCGCTTGTCCCGCTCCTGCTCCACCTGCTCTTGATAGTTCTTTTCAATGTCGCGCAGCTGCGCGGCCTTTTCATAGTCCTGCGCCGACACGGCCGCGTTCTTGTCCTTTTGCAGCGCTGCGATTTTTTCCTCCAGACTTTTCAGCTCCGGAGACGGCTCTTCCTCTTCCATACGAACCCGGGAAGACGCCTCGTCCATCAGATCGATTGCCTTGTCGGGCAGGAAGCGGTCGTTGATATACCGGGAGGACAGTTCCACCGCGGCAGACAATGCCTCGTCGGTAATACGGAGCTTATGGTGCTGCTCATAACGTCTGCGCAGGCCCTTTAAAATCTCCAGCGCCGCCTTCTGGCTTGGCTCGCCCACTTGGACGGGCTGGAAACGGCGCTCAAGAGCCGCGTCTTTTTCAATATACTGCCGATATTCGTTCAGCGTGGTGGCGCCAAGGCACCGAATCTCGCCCCGGCCCAAAGCCGGCTTGATGATATTGGCGGCGTCCACGGCTCCCTCGGCGCTGCCCGCGCCCACGATGGTGTGCAGCTCGTCGATGAACAAAATCACATCGCCGTCCCGCTTCACCTCGTCCAGCGCCTTTTTGATGCGCTCCTCAAATTCGCCCCGGTACTTGGTTCCGGCCACCATGCCGGAGAGGTCCATGGAGAGGATGCGCTTGTCCAGCAGTTCGTCGGGCACATCACCCATGGCAATTTTTCTGGCCAGCCCCTCCGCGATGGCGGTCTTTCCCACACCGGGCTCGCCAATCAGGACGGGGTTGTTTTTCGTCCGGCGGGAGAGAATCTGGATTACCCGCTGAATTTCCGTATCCCGGCCGATCACCGGGTCCAGCTTGCCCGCGCGGGCATCGGCAGTCAGATCCCGGGTAAACTCCCGCAGGGTCTTGTCCCGACTGTCGTCCCGACTGGCGTTGGCAGGGCGGGAAACACCCGGATTCTCCGCCCGGGGCGTCTCGTTCAGCTTCTGCATCAGGGCTGTGTAAAGCTGCTTTGCGTCCACGCCGGCGGTGCGCAGAATGCGGACGGCCATGTTGTTGCCCTCCCGCAGAAGGCCCGCCAGCAGGTGGGCAGTGCCTACGAAGCTGTATCCGCCTCTGGACGCATCCTCCACGGCCAGCTCCACCACCCGCTTGGCCCGGGGAGTCAGGCCCTGCGCGGGATTGCCGCCGGGAAGGCCCGCCCCCACGCTCTTTTTGATGATCTCAACGATCATGCCGTCCGTCAGTCCGGCGGTTTCCAAAACGCCGTGGGCCGCGCCGTCCGGCTCTCTGATTAAGCCCAGCAAAAGATGCTCGGTTCCCACGTATCCGTGGCCCAGCTCCCCTGCCGACTCCTGTCCCAGCCGCAGAGCCTCTTCGGCTCTGGGGCTGAACTTTGCTTCATTCATAACTCTCGCTCCTTTCAAAAGGGGGCATCGTTGGTTTACTCTGTCTGAGGATGCTCCTGTTCCTTAACCTCGGGTTTCTTTTGCTGCTCCATCTCCCGGATCTGATCCCGGATCTGGGCCGCTTTTTCAAAGTCCTCCCGCAGCACGGCAGCTTTCTGCTCCAAACGCAGGGCATTCAGCTGGCGCATTCTGGCAAAGCGGCTGCGCTCCTTCTCCTCCACCAGCGGCTTTTCTTGAGGCTCCTGCACTTCTTCCACGGCGGTGCCCAGTGCGGGCATCTGCTGAAAGAAATCGTCGAACAGGTTCTCCCCAAAGAAGGACCCGCCCAAAAGACCAGACCGGGGGCTGAAAAAATCATCCAGCAATCCGCCGCCGAAAAATCCGCGCATCATTTTGCGGCTCTGCGCCGCCACGGCCTGCATATACCCCAGCTTTTCAGCGCAGGCGCTGCAAAGGTGCTTTTCCTCAACGTGTCCGTTGATGTTGCTCTGATAAACGAAGTTTACTTCATTCTTTCCACAATTCTCACATTTCATGATCGGTTCCTCCTTAAAGACAATATAAATATAAAAACAATTGGTATACGTGCTGCCTCGCGCGCCGGGAAACTTACCCCATCTGGTGGATCAGGACCTGCTTCATCAGCTCGGCCCGGACGGCGTCCCGCGCGTCTCGCGGCACGGTTCCCAGCGCCCTGTCTCCCATGCAGATCAGCATCGTCTCGCCCACGCTCTCATCCAGTGCCCCAGAGGACACCAGATTGCTCAGGATGGCTCTGGCGGACGGAAGGTCCAGCCCACCGCCCACGGAATTGATGACGTGCATCAAAAGCGTTTGACGGTCCATCCGCACCCGGGTAATCCGGATGTATCCGTTGCCGCCCCGGCGGCTCTCCACAATGTAGCCGTGCTCGGGGGAAAACCGGGTATTCATCACATAGTTGATCTGACTGGGCACGCAGTTGAACCGCTGGGCCAGATCGCTCCGCTGAACCTCCAGCACGCCTCCGTCGGACTCGTCCAAGCTCTCTTGCAGGAAGCTGGCGATCAAATCGGAAATCCCCATATCTGCCCACCCCTTTCTGATGTTTTTGTTTTGACTTTGACTTTCTTTAACCTTCGTTCTGACACGTAGTATAGCACGGTTCGATCAAATGTCAAGGGGTATTTTTTGACTTTCTTTGACCAATTTGAAAACAATTTGTAAACGCGGGCAAATGCGCTTCAAAAGTGACAAAAAACCGAGTTATACGCAACAAACTCACTGAATTTCCTATATAATTTTCGTGAAACTGCTTGCTTTTTTTTTAACGTGTGTTACAATGAATTCACTAATTTTTATGGAGGTGCTTTCCCATGGCTTACAAAATTACTTCTGCCTGCGTAAGCTGCGGCTCCTGCGCGGACGTCTGCCCCGCCGGTGCTATCAGCCAGGGCGATGATGCCTATGTCATCGACGCTTCTGCTTGCTTGGACTGCGGTTCTTGCTGCGATACTTGCCCCAACGGCGCAATCGTTCCCGCAGAATAAGGAAACACGTACATAAAAGTGCCGCAGGAACTCCTGCGGCACTTTTATTATGCCCCGGTTTAGATTGGGGATTTCCTTGCGGAAACCGCGTTTTTGCCATATAATAAGGTCTGAAAACCCAACTGCCGCGAAAAAGGAGGAACGCTATGGAACATTGGGATACCCTCTGTCCCGGCGGCCTTCGGTTCTGCTGGGATGAAACCGCCCATAAACCCGGGACGGATTCCTTTCTGCTGGGCAGTTTTCCCCGGCTGCGGCCCGGTCTGCGGGTATGCGATCTGGGAAGCGGAACGGGACTTTTGGGCCTGCTGCTGCTCCAGCGGCAGCGGGATTTGCATGTCACGGGTGTGGAACTGCAAGGCCCTGCGGCAGCGTTGGCTGACCGGACAGCAGAGGAAAATGCCCTGACGGATCGACTCGTTACGCTGCAAGGCGATCTGCGGGACATTCGGACGCTGCTGGGCAGCGGGCGCTTTGACCTGTGCGTCTCCAATCCGCCCTACTTTCCTTCCGGCAGCGGCAAATCCGCGCCGGACGCTGTCCGGCGCACGGCCCGCAGCGAAACGGACTGCACCCTTTCCGACGTGTGCCGCGCGGCGGCATATCTGCTTCGCTGGGGCGGAGACTTTTGTCTGGTTCACCGGCCGGAGCGGCTGTGCGATCTTGTGTGCGCCCTGCGGGAAAACGGATTGGAGCCGAAGCGGCTGCGCATGGTCGAGGCCCGTCCGGGATGCGCACCGTCCCTTGTATTGCTGGAGGCGCGCCGGGGCGGAAAGCCCGGTCTTGCGGTGGAGCCGCCTTTGCGTCTGGTCGATGAGACGGGCGCAGACACGGCGGAGATGAATGCCGCCTATTTCCGAACAAAGGAGAAAACGCCATGAGCGGAACGCTGTATCTGGTCGCCACACCCATTGGGAATCTGGGCGACTTTTCCCCCCGGGCAGTGGAAACGTTGGAATCGGTGGATTTTATTGCCGCCGAGGACACCCGAGTCTCCGTCAAGCTGCTGAACCATTACAACATCAAACGGCCCTTGGTGAGCTATCACGAACACAACCATGTCTCCGCCGGGCAGTCCGTGCTGGGCCGCCTGCTGGCGGGCGAAAGCTGCGCACTGGTGACAGACGCGGGAACCCCCGCCGTCTCCGATCCCGGAGAGGATTTGGTGCGGCTGTGTGCGGAAAACAGCGTGGAGGTTCTGTCCATTCCCGGCTGCTGCGCGGCGGTAAACGCCTTGGCAGTCAGCGGACTGCCCACAGGCCGCTTCACCTTTGAGGGCTTTCTCTCCACCAATAAAAAAGAGCGGCGGGAGCATCTTGCCTCCCTGCAAAACGAGCGGCGCACCATGCTCTTTCACGAAGCGCCCCATAAACTCCGGAACACGCTGGACGATCTTTGCGCCGCCTTCGGCCCGGAACGCAGAATCGCCCTGTGCCGGGAGCTGACAAAACTCCACGAGGAGACGATGCGCTGTACACTGGGCGAAGCCGCCGATTATTACCGGGAGAACGCCCCCCGGGGGGAATACGTTTTGGTGCTGGCCGGCGCGGAACCGAAAGCAGAGGCAGAGGTCACGCTGGACGAGGGCGTAACGCAAGTTCTCGCTTTGAAAGCGCAGGGCGCGCGGATGAAAGACGCGGTCCGGCAGGTGTCGGACGCCACAGGGCTTTCCCGGAACGAGTTATACAACGCCGCCGTCTCCGCCGAAACGGACTGATTTGCCTCCCCACTCCCCTATTTTCATGAGCGGCGCTCAATAGAATGGTAGTTTTCCAAAAAAGCACACCGGAGAATTCTCCGGTGTGCTTTTTGTTGAAGGCTTGGCAAAAAGCCGCGCAGAAACGTCTTGTCTTTTACCAGCTGTGGTGCTTCCAAGACTGATCCGCCGTCATGGCAAAGTAGCTGTAATCCACGCCGTTCGAGGCGTCTCCCCATGTGGTATCAATGTGATAGGACTTGCCGTCCAAGGTCGCCACCGTCCAGATGTGGTCGCTGTTGGACAGGGCGTAGCACTCGATCCCCTCCAGCTTCAGCAGCAGGTTATAGGCCCCGGAATACCCGTCGCACACGGCCCGGCCGTTGCGGAACAGCGCGTAGGCAATGTGGGAAATGGAGTCGTCCTTCGCGCCGGTGTCATAAACGCAGTTGTCGCAGATCCACTTGTAGTAGGCGCGGGCCTTCTCCATCTGCGTCATATTGGCGGTGATGGTTCCCTCGCTCCACAGCTTGTCATGAACGGCAATGGCGGCGCTGATTGTATAGTCCCGATAGGAAGGCAGGTTCGCCCCCGTCGCCACGGCGGAAAAGGTAAGCGTCACCTTGCCGATGCTGCTTTGATAGGTGCACTCCACAGAGTTGTACATCTGCTCGCAATAGGTCTTGACGGCATTTAAAGCCGTATTCATCACATTATCCACGTATTGGGAGGTAACGGCTCCACCGTAATCCAGCTCCAGTACGTTGCTCTCTCTGGAAAGCATGTAGGCGATGTCCGCCGCGATCTGCCCCTTTGTGGTGGGAGCGGCGGAATAGGTGGTGTCCCCCGTAATGAGATCGGCCCACGAAGTACCCGCCGCGCTGTAATTCTCGGAAGCGGCAGGCCCGGTAGTCACGGTCCACGCCGGTGTCAGTCGCAGGGCGGGATCGACCATCCGGGTCAGCATGGCCGCAGCCGCGCCGCGGGTGATTCTATCGTTGGGGGCGAAGGTTCCTCTGGCGTCGGACCCCACGGAAAGGCCCGCCTTGTAGAGCGTCAGAATATCATCGTAATAGTCCGTATACTCCGTCACATCGGTAATGTACTGCCGGGAGGCATACGCCGTGGTCACCAGAGAATCGTTCACCAGCGGCAGCGCGGAGGCCGGCAGTGTCGCCGCCAGCACATGGGCCACCTGCGCGCGGGTGGCGGGAGCGGCATACAGGCCGTCCATCTCCGTCCCCAGCACCCCGGCGGTTTGCAGATAGGCGAGATACGGCTCATAGGCCGCCTGCCCTTCCTTCCGAAATCCGGCAGCGCCGGACTCTGCGTCCCCCGTGGCATACAGGCTGTGGATGCGCCCGGAGAAAATCACGATCTGCCCTACGGTCACGCTGTCTTTCAGACCAAAGGTTCCGTCGCTTTTGCCCACGGACAGGCCGTATTCATACAAGGCCGCCGCGTTATCGTAAAACGTCGTTCCGGGAGCCACGTCGGAAAACTCTCCGGCATAGGTCTTGCTCCGCGTAAAATTCTGGGTGGAATTCTGAGCGGCCGCCGCCGGCACGCACAGAGCCGCCGCCAGAGCAATTGTCAAAATCAGTCCGGACAGGCGTTTTTTCAGGTTCAGCATAAGTCCTCCTTTTTGCAGGCGCGCTGAAACGCGCTTCAGGTGAGGATCCCCAAGTCTTCCAGAACTCGGTTCTCCACGTAGGGGTTCAGGTGCTC
>JABNAD010000148.1_pt1 | contig 57133 bp, 59 predicted proteins | sample 7240381 | NCBI WGS metagenome assembly JABNAD01 (sample SAMN11332834, study PRJNA596920) | anaerobic digester metagenome | biome: digested sludge; isolation source: digested sewage sludge-derived enrichment culture grown on H2/CO2 | place: Germany: Goettingen
CCCGATTTTATTTTGCGGCATAAAAAAAGAGACTGCCTTTTTAGACAGCCTCTTTCTTGTATGGTTTTGTGAGATTATCCTTTAAATAGCGGGTCGGCGCCAATGGTGCCTACTAGCGATTCAAGGTAAAGCTCCGATTCCACCTCCTTAACCTTCATTTTGGCGGCGTGTAGCTTCTTCTCAAGCTCTTGCGCTTTAACAATCTCCTCGTTAACACCCTCCTTAATAAAGGCCTCAAGGTAGCTAACGTGTTGCTTCCAAAGTTCAATATCCTTTTGCTGCTTGATTTTAAGCCTAGCCTTGTACCAGTCGCTGTTTAGCACGTACTCACGGGTAAACATCTGGCGAAGTTCAGGGTCGGTAAGGCTCTTGCCGTTGTAGTGACCATGCGCCATAATGTGCAGAAGTACCTGTAGTGGTGGAATGGCTGCGTTTACGCTACCATCCTCAAAGTACAGCAGTGCCGATTTTTGTTGCGCTTCGCAGATATTCTTGATGCCATCAACATAATCGTCCATGCTTTGGGTTTCTGGTCTTAGCACCTCATCGCTAAGTACGCCAATTGGCTCCTCAAACACACGTCCAAAGTATTTGAATACAAAGGTTTTGGTGATACGGTATCCCAACCTGCTGGCAAGTATGGTTTCGCCATTGTGCTCAAAATCGTTAATCTTCTCAAGCGATCCCTCCTCAATTAGTCGCTTAGGATCCTTTTCGTTGGTATCTAAGCGGCACCAAATTTCAGGAATAAGGATGCTGATATCGTGATCGAATCTGTGCTTTGGCCCCACGTGCCCAGCGGCAGTGGTAAAGCAGTTGTATCCGGTAAGTATGTACGATAGCAGCGCGTTATTTAAATCGCTGGTGGCAACAAGCATGTTGAAAGGCCCTTTGGTTAGAGCACCTTCCGATCCTGCTCCCGTTGTTGATGGCGATTTTCCCGTTAGGCTACACACAAAGTCCATGAATAGCTCTGGTAGCTCCTGGTAGTGTATGGGGTTGTACACGCAAAGAGGTCTAATGCCAGCCTCTTTCTCAGGTGGGTTATTCCTTCTGCCCGGTAGCACATCGGTAATGGCAAAGTTAACCGCCTGCGACATTGGGATTTTCCTTGCAAAGCGAGTTCCTATTTTGGCAAGGTAGCCATCAATAGGGTTGCTTAGGTCAGGGTTAATCTGTAGGTATCGTGGGTTCTTAGAACGGCTTCCGTCTTCAAGTTTCCTTGGATGGGCAGGGGTTATAAAGTAAAGACCGCTCTTGTCCGATGCGCCCTTCTCAATAAGCTGCTTAATGGGCTCGGTGTACTTATCAAAGCTAATGGCATCCTCAATAATCTCCTCGCCATCGGTAGCGCTAAGCGGCTCGTAGTTGGAGGTGAAGTTATTCATCTTGGATAGGTCCGATTCTGCCTGCTTGTCGTACCCTCTGTTTATTGCTTCGTCGGGACGTTGGAAGAACAGGTACTCGCAGTTTTCAATCAGCTTAACGCTCTTGTTCTCCATACCCGGTTTTAGGTAAGGAATGCTAGATGCAGGTAGCGTGATTGATGCCGATATATCGTCCTCCATTTGCACCTTAGCCGCAGCAATAAAGTCTGGACGTAATGAGTGCACACACCATGAGCTGTCGCTGGCAAATCCCACCCTAAGGTATGAGGTGATGATTTTGCGATTGTTAAACATTAGGCAGTGCCCTTTCCTTCCATTTACCGAGTCTATGGTAAAGTAGTTGCGCCAGTTGCTTTCTGCCTTTTCTGTTTGGCTAATCCTTTTTATAAGGAACACAAGAGCCTTTATGTGGTCGGGTATGGAGCTAAGGAATGCGTTAAACTCATTGGTGTACCCATCGTATGGGGTAAGCATTTTAATAACCGACCCCAGAGTGCGTTCAGAGTTAAGAATATCTCTACCTTCATCCTTGTTGTCTTTCTTGTTTTTCCACCTTTTGCTGTAGTCATAGTTTAGCACTTCATCAGCCTTGGCAAAATCTTGCTCAATGTCATCCACAAAGAAAGTTCCGTAGATAATTGCGTTTAGCAGTGATTTTGCAATCTCCGATTTTCCCCCACCCGATACTGTGCTAGGCTTATGCAGGAAGCTTCCCTCGGCATGGGTGGCCACAAGCCTCCAATCGGGTGCTAAGGGGTGCTTCTCCATATGGATTTTGTGTCCACTAGGAAGCACGTAGGTGTGATCGCGAAGCAGCTTTATCTTCTGCTCTTTCCCCTTGAATTCCCACGTTATTGAACTTTTGTAAAGGTCAATTTCTGCGTTTTCTGGAATGTATAAGATGTTGGGGAAGTTCTTATCCACACCGTAGTTCCCGGGGTGCAGGTGCATTAGCTCGCCGTACTGCTTCTTGATATCCTCAAACCTGTAAATGTTTGGGAATTTATCGAGTAAGCGCTTGACCGAAAACTCGTTGCCTAGGTTTCTTCTAGAGAAAACCAGCGCGCCACCTGCATGTTCCTCCTCCACGTTTCCGTAAAGGTTTGCTGCAAAGCTAATCTGGGTTTTAATCTCCTTTTTGCTGTACCCAAAGTAGTTGTCGCCAATAAGCGTAATAACAACTCCGCTATCGTCTCTGCAAGTAATCTTAAAGGGTTGTCCGTCGTTGTATAGCTCATCCTCGTGCTTCCAGCACATGCCATCCTTGCGCATACGCTCGGTTGCATCTTCCCAGTTAGGTAGCCCAATATCTTTCTTTTTTAGAGTAGGCAGATGTGGGGCAAGTATAATACAGCCAGTGTGTCCGGTCCAATGGTCTGGATCCAGTCCCGCATCATTCTTGTATAGATATGGGTCGCCAGCGTTACCAAAAATGGACTCAACAAAGTCAAGGTTGCTTACAAAGGCTCCTGGGGCAAAGAATCGAACCTCCAACGATTTTTTTGTTGATATTCCTGCTACCTCAGGGCTTACGGTTGGCCTAAGTAGCATGGATGTAAATACCCTTGCTTTACTGTTTTGCGATGCTGTGAACGGCAGCTCTAGAAACTCTGTTGGTGGATTTAGGGCTGCGTGCAACAGGTGTGCAAAGGCAATTTTGGGTGTTGCCTTTTTATCGGGAGGAATAGGGAGACCTCCCTTTACAATGTGAAACGATCCCTTGGTGGTTCTCCTGTCGTTTCGTGGGTTGTGTAGAATCCCCTGACGAATTCTGTAGGACTTAATAAAATCTGTAATGTGCTCATTCCTATCAGGAGGTAAGCTTACCTCGCGTCCCAATCCTGGTTTGTCTAGCACAAATGAGTCGAAGGGAATTCTAAGGGTTTTCTCAAACTCAATGTCTTGAAAGTACCTGTTAATAAAGTCTTGGATACGCTTGTCGGCTGGATTTATGATGTTGTTCGATAGGAGCCGCATCTTTTCCCTGTAGTTGTTTAGCAAACTTTCGGCTAGGCTAACAAACTCCTGCTCGGTAAGGCCGTCATCTTCGGTAAGTGCTATCCCCTCATAAATAGGTTGCCCCATCGACGCAAGCTTCATGTTGATGTAACGAATTACATCTTTCCGTCTTTTCGATGCCACACGGTTTGTTGTGTGGTAGTTGTACTTTAGTTCCATGGCTTTTTCTGTTTAACATGCAACATGCAATCCAAGGCTTTGTTGGCCTTGGCAATGAATGGGTTTCGTATGTGTTTTGGGTGGGTTGTTTTGCAATGCTACAAAAACTTCTTGTATTAAAATGTGATTGTTGTCATGCCCTACAGCAGAGCTTTTTCTGTTAGATTGTACTGTTTGCTATTGCGATAACAGAAAGGGCGCATTTCAATCGTTTGTTGCAAAAAAATAGGGGACTCCAAATGGAGTCCCCCTCGTGAAGAAAAATATGTGATGAATTACTCCTCATCCTGTTCTGCCTCGTAAGCTTTTAGTAGCTTATCCTGAACGTCGGAAGGCACCTGCTCGTAGCTGGCAAACTTCATGGTGTAAGTTGCTCTACCACTTGTTAACGATGAAAGTGCTGTAGAGTACTTGTTTAGCTCTGCAAGGGGAACCTTTGCGTTAATCTTCTCAAACCCCTTTTCGCTACCCATACCAAGAATCATGGCCCTACGGTTCTGAAGGTCGCTCATTACATCACCCATCTTGTCACTGGGAACAAGTACTTCAACGTCGTAAACGGGTTCCATAATTTTTGGGCCAGCCTCCTTAAACGCAGCTCTAAACGCATTACGGCCTGCTAGCTTAAAGGATATCTCATTGGAATCAACGGGGTGCATCTTACCGTCGTAAACGGCAACACGGATGTCGCGAGCATACGAACCAGTAAGTGGCCCCTCTTCCATCTTCTCCATAATACCCTTAAGAATGGCAGGAAGGAAACGGGTGTCAATTGCACCACCAACAATACAGTTGTAGAAAACAAGTTTTCCACCCCAGTCGAGTTTAACCTCTTCCTTACCCTTTACGTTAAGGTTAATCTCCTTGCCAGCAACTTTGTACTTGCTTGGCTCTGGGCTACCTTCTGTGTAGGGTTCAATAACAATGTGTACCTCACCAAACTGACCCGATCCACCCGATTGCTTCTTGTGCCTATAGTCGGCTTGAGCAACCTTTGTAATGGTTTCACGGTATGGGATGCGTGGTGTAATAAACTCAACTTCCAACTTGTGGATGTTGGTTAAGTGCCACTTTAGAATATTCAAATGGTGTTCGCCTTGGCCAGATACAATAATCTGTTTTAGCTCCTTAGAGTGCTCAACCAGAATTGTAAGATCCTCTTGGTGGGCGCGGTTTAGTAGTTCGCCCATTTTCTCGGTATCGGCCTCGTTTTTGGCTCTAATGGCTGTTCTAAACTTAGGCTCAGGGAACTTAATAGGTATAAACTTAACATCAATACCATTACCGCAAAGGGTGTGGTTGGTCTTGGTGCTTTTTAGCTTAACTGTTGCCCCAATATCTCCAGCAACAAGTTCTGTTACCTTAACCCTGTTCTTTCCTGCAACCACATAAAGTTGCGATAAGCGTTCCTTTGAGTCGTTTTTGGTGTTAACTAGGTCCATGCCCTCGGTAACCTTACCCGACATAACCTTGAAGTAGTTAATCTCACCAATGTGCGATTCTATTGAAGTCTTAAATACAAATATTGATGTTGGGGCGTTTGCGTCACATTTAACCTCTTTCTCTTCAACTGTAGGAAGAAGTGGTACTCTTGATGGATCTGGAGCAACGTTTATAATGAACTCCATTAAACGTTTGGTGCCTATATTTTTCTTTGCCGAAGTGCAGAATACGGGGAATAGGCTCCTGTTACTAAGTCCAACCCTAATTCCTCTGCGCATCTCGTCCTCAGTAAGAGAGCCTTGCTCAAAGTACTTCTCCATAAGGGACTCGTCGTTTTCGGCAGCAGCTTCAACAAGGGCATTGTGAAGCTCGTTGGCTTTCTCAAGTTCCGATGCAGGAATGTCAAGTTCTTCGCGTTGGCCTGTATCACCAGAAAACTTATACATCTTCATTAGTAGTACATCAATAAAGGTGTCGAAACCGGTTCCAGTAGAAACAGGATACTGAATTTGTATTACTTTATTGCCAAAGCTTTGCTTAAGGGACTCAATGGTTTGGTCGTAATTAGCTTTTTCGCTATCGAGTTGGGTGATAGCAAATATTAAGGGCTTATGCATATGCTCTGCATAGCGATTGAAGATCTCTGTACCAACCTCAACGCCATACTGCGAGTTAATGGTCATTACACCAATATCAGCAGCCCTAAGAGAGGTAATAACGGCTCCAACAAAATCATCGGAACCGGGAGTGTCTATAACGTTAAGCTTGTTGTCCTTGAACTCTGTGTAAAGGATGGTAGAGAAGATAGAACGCATGTTCTGCTGCTCAATCTCAGTGTAGTCAGAAACGGTATTCTTACCTTCAATAGTCCCTTTACGTTCTATTACCTTACCCTCAAATAGCATGGACTCTGCTAAGAGGGTTTTCCCCGATCCGGTGTTTCCAAGGAGGGCAATGTTCTTAATCTGATTAGTTTGGTAGGTTTTCATGTAACAAACGCTTTAGTGCTGTTTAACAATTACGGGTCAAAAACTATTTTATTAGTGTACTAGTTTCTTGGTCCAGAATAATCTGGATTCGTCTCATCAATGAGCTATACTATATATAATAAGGTATAGGATTGAACCTGCCGAAGTGTAAAAGACCAACTCTCGTTTGAATTTCTCAAAAATAGTAAAATTTTGTTGCAAACAAATTTTTTGCGGCATTACCTGTAACGAGCGAAATAATTTGCTGAAAACTAACGGACTATTTCTCTAAAGGGCTTGTAGATTAAAATAAAAGCACTACTTTTGCGCCGCATTTAGCTAGAATAGTGTAAAAGGCTAATTGGCAGCAAAAAAGGTGTTCTGTTTTGGGTTGTTACCAAAAAAAGAATACCTTTGCAACCCGTTTTAAGAACTATTTTAATTAATCTAGATTGTAATGCCTACAATTCAGCAGCTAGTAAGAAAAGGCCGGACAAATTTGGAGGAGAAGAGTAAATCTCCTGCTCTAGATGCTTGTCCTCAGCGCCGCGGGGTATGTGTACGCGTGTACACCACTACTCCTAAAAAGCCAAATTCGGCTATGAGAAAAGTTGCCAGGGTTAGGCTCACTAACCAGAAAGAGGTTAATGCCTACATCCCTGGAGAGGGTCACAACCTACAAGAACACTCCATCGTGTTAATACGCGGAGGAAGGGTAAAAGACTTACCTGGTGTTCGTTACCATATCATCCGTGGTGCGCTTGACGCATCTGGTGTTGAGGGACGTAACCAACGCCGTTCGAAGTACGGAACAAAGAGACCTAAGAAAAAATAAGTTAATTCGACAGAAGCTTTACTACAATGAGAAAAGCTAAACCAAAAAAAAGAATCCTCTTGCCGGATCCTAAGTTTCACGATGTGCTTGTAACACGTTTCGTGAACAATTTAATGTACGATGGCAAGAAGAGCGTGGCTTTCAATATTTTCTATGATGCACTTGAGCTAGTTAGCGACAGAGTGAAGGATTCTGAGAAGACTCCTCTTGAAATCTGGAAGAAAGCCCTTGAGAACATTACCCCTCAGGTTGAGGTGAAGAGCCGTAGAGTTGGTGGTGCTACTTTCCAAGTTCCGATGGAAGTGCGCGCCGACCGTAAAATTGCCCTTTCTATTAAGAATATGATCCTGTACTCTCGTAAGCGTACTGGTAAGGGCATGAGTGAGAAACTAGCTTCTGAAATCATTGCCGCTTACAACGAAGAGGGTGGTGCTTTCAAGAGGAAAGAAGATATGCATAAGATGGCCGAGGCCAACAAGGCTTTTGCACACTTCCGTTTCTAATAGTTGTAGTACACAGTAAAAAGAATCAATTAATGGCAAGAGATTTAAGATTTACCCGTAATATAGGAATCATGGCGCATATCGACGCTGGAAAGACGACTACTTCCGAGCGTATTCTTTATTATACGGGTAAAACTCATAAGATTGGGGAGACCCACGAAGGTGGTGCTACCATGGACTGGATGGTTCAGGAGCAGGAGAGGGGTATTACCATCACCTCTGCTGCAACTACAACTTTTTGGAAGTACAATGAGACGCAGTACCAAATCAACATCATCGACACCCCAGGCCACGTGGACTTTACCGTAGAGGTAGAGCGCTCTCTTAGGGTTCTTGATGGTGCTGTGGCTGTGTTCTGCGCTGTTGGCGGTGTTGAGCCACAAAGCGAAACTGTTTGGCGCCAGGCTGATAAGTACCGCGTTCCAAAAATGGCGTTCGTTAACAAAATGGACCGTGTTGGTGCCGATTTCCTTTCTGTTGTTGGACAGATTAAGGATAGACTTGGCGCTAATGCTATTCCTGTTCAGCTACCAATTGGTGCCGAGGATACCTTTAAAGGTGTTGTTGACCTAATTGAAAATAAAGCTGTTGTTTGGTACGAGGAGCCAGGTTCTAAAGAGGTTAACTACCGTCTTGAGGATATACCCGCTGGTATGGAGGCAGAAGTTGCTGAGTGGCGTGAGAAGTTGATTGAGGCTGTTGCTTCATACAACGACGACCTAATGGAGCGCTTCTTCGAAGATCCAGACTCTATTACCAAGGAAGAAATAATCGAAACTATCCGTAAGGCAACTATCGATATGTCTATTGTTCCTGTTCTTTGTGGCTCTGCCTTTAAGAACAAAGGAGTGCAGCGACTACTTGATGCCGTTATTGCCTTTCTTCCAAGTCCAATTGACATTGGAGCAGTAACTGGCACTAACCCAGAGTCTGGTGCTGAGATAATTCGTAATGCTGACTCTTCAGAACCTTTCTGCGGATTAGCCTTTAAAATCGCAACCGATCCATACGTGGGTCGTCTTGCATTTATACGTGTATACTCTGGCAAGCTAGAGAGCGGTAGCTACATCTTCAATACCCGTAGCGGTAAAAAAGAGCGTATTAGCCGCCTTTACCAAATGCACGCTAACAAGCAAAACCCAATTGATTTTTGCGATGCAGGTGATATTTGCGCTGCTGTAGGCTTCAAAGACCTACGAACTGGCGATACAGTTTGCGACGAGAAAAATCCAATTGCACTTGAATCTATGACCTTCCCCGAACCAGTTATTGGTTTGGCTATTGAACCCAAAACACAGAAAGACCTAGACAAATTGGGTATGGCTCTCGGAAAACTATCTGAGGAGGATCCAACTTTCCGTGTTAAAACTGATGAGGAGAGCGGACAAACCGTTATTAGTGGTATGGGTGAGCTTCACCTTGAGATTATCGTTGACCGTTTACGTAGAGAATTCAACGTGGACATCAGCCAAGGTGCACCACAGGTTGCATACCGCGAAGCAATCACTGGCTCTGTAGAGCACCGCGAGGTGTTCAAAAAGCAGTCTGGTGGTCGTGGTAAGTTCGCCGATATCGTGGTTACTATCGAGCCTGCACCAGAAGGCGTAACTGGTCTCCAGTTCGTTGACGAGGTGAAGGGTGGTAATGTACCTCGCGAGTTTATCCCATCAGTATCTAAAGGTTTCCAAGAGGCGCTTAAAAACGGTCCATTGGCCGGTTTTGCAATGCCAAGCCTTAAAGTTACCCTTAAGGATGGTTCGTTCCATCCAGTTGACTCTGACGCCCTATCGTTTGAAATTGCAGCAAGACAGGCGTTCAGACATGCATGTCCAAAGGCGAAACCCATTATCCTTGAGCCAATCATGGCTGTAGAGGTTGTTACTCCAGAAGAGTACATGGGTGATGTAATTGGCGATTTCAACAAACGCCGCGGACAAATTACCGGTATGGAGTCTAAAGGTGGTGCACGTGTAGTTAAGGCCAAAGTGCCCCTATCCGAAATGTTTGGATATGTAACCGTACTTCGTACCTTGAGCTCCGGAAGGGCTACCTCAACAATGGAGTTCTCTCACTATGCTGAGGTTCCTGCCAACCTGGCCAAGGAGATTATTGAGAAATCGCAAGGAAAAGCCGTAAAGGAAGATTAACCATTTACCTTTTGTAAACAAATGAGCCAGAAGATTCGAATCAAGTTGAAATCGTACGATCACAACCTGGTGGACAAATCGGCCGAGAAAATCGTGAAAACCGTAAAAGCCACCGGAGCAGTGGTGAGTGGTCCAATTCCGCTACCTACACACAAGCGGATTTTTACCGTAAACCGCTCTACCTTTGTGAACAAGAAATCGAGAGAGCAGTTCCAACTTTGCTCTTTCAAGAGATTACTCGACATCTACAGCTCCACGCCTAAGACAATTGACGCGCTCATGAAACTTGAGCTGCCTAGTGGAGTCGAAGTAGAAATTAAAGTATGAGTGTGATTAGTTAATACTAAGAAAAATGCCAGGATTAATTGGACGTAAAATCGGAATGACTTCCGTGTTTGGTGCTGATGGTAAAAATATACCATGCACCGTGATTGAAGCTGGTCCCTGCGTTGTTACTCAAATTAAAAACCAAGAAGTGGATGGCTACGATGCCATTCAGCTTGCGTTTGACGACAAGAAGGAGAAGCATACCAGCAACGCGCTGTTAGGTCACTTCAAAAAGGCTAACACTACCCCTAAGCGTAAAGTAGTTGAATTCAAAGATTGGGATCACCAGTACAACCTAGGCGATACCGTTGGCGTTGACATCTTCACAGAAGAAGATAAATGGGTTGACGTAACCGGTATTACTAAAGGTAAAGGTTTCCAAGGTGTTGTGAAACGCCATGGTTTCGGTGGTGTGGGTGGACAAACCCACGGCCAGCACAACCGTCTTCGCGCTCCCGGTTCTATGGGTGCTTCTTCTTACCCAAGCCGTGTATTCAAGGGCAAGAGATTAGCTGGACGTACTGGTGGTGATCAGGTTAAAATTGTTAACCTACGCATTCTGAAAGTGCTACCAGAGAATAACCTTATTCTCGTAAAAGGTTCTATTCCAGGTGCTAAAGGTTCATACTTAATCATTGAGAAATAATGGAAATCAACGTACTTAATATAGCTGGAAAGGAAACCGGGCGCAAGATCGAGCTCAACGATGCTATTTTTGGTATTGAGCCTAACGATCACGCTATCTACCTCGATGTAAAGCAATACTTGGCTAACCAGCGCCAAGGTACGCACAAGTCAAAACAGAGGAACGAAGTATCTGGTAGCACCCGCAAGCTTAAAAAGCAAAAGGGTACTGGTACTGCTCGTGCAGGTAGCATTAAGTCGCCACTATTCCGTGGAGGTGGTCGCGTATTTGGTCCAGTTCCCCGCGACTATAGCTTTAAGCTTAACAAAAAGCTAAAGCAATTAGCTCGTAAAAGTGCTCTCGCATATAAGGCTCGCACTAACGCCATCTACGTTCTTGAGGACTTCAATTTTGAGACTCCAAAAACCAAGGAGTACATCAACATCCTAAAGAACTTAAACTTAGTTGACAAAAAGTCGATTTTGGTGCTTAGCGAACCAAATAAAAATATATATTTGTCATCCAGGAATTTACAGAAGCAAAAAGTCGCAACTGCCTCTAATCTAAATACTTACGAGATCGTTGATTCTTCAGCTCTTGTACTAGTAGAGAGCTCAGTAGACGTTTTGCATAAAATGTTTCAAGTATTATAAACCCTGTAGCGATGAACATTTTAATTAGGCCAGTTGTAACCGAGAAAATGGAACGGGTAAGCGAGAAGCTTAACCGTTATGGCTTTATTGTAGAAAAGACAGCCAATCGGTTCCAAATTAAGAAGGCCATAGAAGAGCTGTACGGAGTAACCGTTGATTCGGTTAATACCATGCGTTACGGAGGAAAATGGAAATCCCGCTACACACGTGCCGGGGTTATCGTTGGCCGCACAAACAGCTACAAGAAAGCTATCGTGACGCTAAAAGAAGGTGATAAGATTGATTTTTATAGCAACATCTAACGACAATGGCTGTAAGGAAATTAAAACCTGTTACACCAGGACAGAGGCATAAAATTATAGGTGTATTTGACGATATTACGACTTCAACACCTGAGAAATCGTTGCTACGCCCCCTGAAAAAGACCGGTGGTAGAAATAACACTGGTAAAATGACCATGAGATATATAGGGGGTGGCCATAAACGTAGATACAGGGTAATTGACTTTACCCGCGATCGCGACGGAGTAGCGGCAGAGGTGAAAACCATTGAGTACGATCCAAACCGTACCGCACGCATCGCGTTGGTTCAGTATGAAGACGGTGAAAAACGTTACATCGTTGCACCAACTGGCCTACAAGTAGGTCAGACCATTATGTCTGGTATGGGCGTTGCCCCCGAAGTAGGCAACACGTTATTCCTATCGGAGATTCCACTAGGTACTCTAATCCACAACATTGAGCTTCGCCCAGGCCAAGGAGCTATTATGGCTCGTAGCGCTGGATCTTACGCTCAGCTACTTGCTCGCGAGGGTAAGTACGCCGTGATTAAGCTGCCTAGCGGTGAAACCCGTATGGTGTTGACCAGCTGCAAAGCAACTGTTGGTACTGTTTCTAACTCAGACCATGCGCTGGAGAGATCTGGAAAAGCTGGCCGTACCCGTTGGTTAGGCCGTCGTCCTCGTAATAGAGGTGTTTCCATGAACCCAGTAGATCACCCAATGGGTGGTGGTGAAGGCCGTCAGTCTGGAGGTCACCCACGCACACGTAAGGGTATCCCAGCTAAGGGTTACAAGACTCGTTCTAGGAAGAACCAGTCCAACAAGTTTATTATTGAACGCAGGAAAAAGTAATTAGAAAAAGTCTAAAGGTATGAGTAGGTCTCTTAAAAAAGGTCCCTTCATCGATTATAAGCTAGAGAAGCGAATCATCGAAATGAACACTTCCAGCAAGAAGCAGGTTATTAAAACCTGGTCGAGAAGGTCTATGATCTCACCTGACTTTGTTGGTCACACCGTAGCAGTTCACAACGGGAATAAGTTTATTCCCGTATATGTTACCGAAAACATGGTTGGTCACAAGCTTGGTGAATTTTCTCCCACCCGCACCTTCCGTGGTCATGCAGGTAATAAGAAGAAATAAGTGAATCTGATCAATTAAAGGAATTTTAATAATGGGTGCAAGAAAACGTTTAAAAGCCGAAGAAATAAAGGCAGCGAAGCGCCAGAAGGCATTTGCTATTCTGCGTGACGTTCCTACCTCTCCCCGGAAAATGCGCTTAGTAGTTGACATGGTCCGCGGCAAAGAGGTAAAAACCGCTCTGGATATACTAAAGTTCTCTTCGAAGGAAGCATCAGGCAGAGTTGAGAAGCTCATTATGTCTGCAGTTGCTAACTGGCAAGTAAAGAACGAAGGCGTACGCCTTGAAGATGCAAACCTGTACGTAAAAGAGATCTTTGTTGACGAAGGTCGCTCACTAAAGCGTATCAGAACAGCACCTCAGGGTCGCGCTCACCGTATCCGCAAGCGCTCCAACCATGTAACGGTTGTTGTAGATAGTGCAGTTACTAATGATTCTCAAAATAAATAACAGCTAGATGGGACAGAAAGTTAATCCAATAGGAAGCAGATTAGGAATCATCAAAGGATGGGATTCCAACTGGTACGGTGGAAATAGCTATGCTCAGAAGCTGGTTGAGGACAACAAGATCCGTGAGTACCTTAACGCAAGGCTTGCTAAAGCCAGCGTTTCCAAAATAGTAATAGAACGTACGCTGAAGTTGATCACCGTTACTGTTCACACAGCACGTCCAGGTATTATTATTGGAAAAGGCGGGCAAGAGGTTGACAAGCTAAAGGAAGAGCTAAAGAAGATTACCAAAAAAGAGGTTCAAATCAACATCTTTGAGGTAAAACGCCCTGAGCTCGATGCGACAATTGTTGCCAACAACATAGCTCGTCAGCTAGAAGGCCGTATCTCTTACCGTCGCGCAATCAAGATGGCTATTGCCTCTACCATGCGCATGGGAGCAGATGGTATTAAGGTACAAATTTCCGGCCGCTTGGGCGGTGCCGAAATGGCACGCTCCGAGACCTATAAGGAAGGCCGTATTCCTCTACACACTATCCGCGCTGATATAGACTACGCCCTAGGCGAAGCTCTAACCAAAGTCGGCTTGATAGGTATTAAGGTATGGGTTTGCAACGGGCTAGTTTATGGAAAGCGCGACTTGTCGCCTAACCTAGGCTTAAGTGCACCAGCAAACGCTCCTGCGCCAAGTGGCAACAAGCCTCGTGGTGGTGGTATGAGGAAGAAACGTAAATAGTAAAGATTAAAAGGATTCTCAGGAAATGTTACAGCCAAAGAAAACCAAGTTCAGGAGGCAGCAAAAGGGCCGTATGAAGGGTATTGCGCAACGGGGAAACCAGTTGGCATTTGGATCCTTCGGTATCAAAGCCCTTGAGTCGAGCTGGATTACCAGCCGCCAAATAGAAGCTGCACGTCAGGCCGTGACCCGTTACATGAAACGTGAAGGTCAAATTTGGATCAGGATTTTCCCCGATAAGCCCATAACCAAGAAGCCTGCAGAGGTACGTATGGGTAAAGGTAAGGGTGCTCCTGAGGGATTTGTGGCTCCAGTTACCCCCGGCCGCATGCTAATTGAGGCAGAAGGGGTACCTTATGAGGTAGCAAAAGAGGCACTTCGTCTTGCCGCTCAAAAGTTACCTATTACTACTAAGTTTGTGGTTCGCCACGATTACGTTGAATCTTCAAACTAATTGAGCCATGAAGACCTCAGAAATAAGAGAGCTTACTATTAAGGAGATTGAGGAGCGCATTGATGTTGAGCAAACTCAGCTGTTGAAGCTAAAGATGGGACACAGCATTACTCCTCTAGATAATCCAATGAAAATCAAAGAGGCTCGCAAGAATATTGCAAGGTTGAAAACCATTCTCAGCGAACGGAAACAAGCAGAAACTGAGAACAAGAAAAGTTAAGTGAGCAATGGAAAACACTAGAAATCTTCGCAAAGAGAGAGTAGGGGTGGTTGTTAGCAACAAGATGCAAAAGTCTATTGTTGTTGCTGTGAAGCGTAAAGTTAAGCACCCTATCTATGGTAAGTTCGTTAACCGTACTACCAAGTTCTACGCGCACGACGAGGAAAACACTTGCAATATAGGCGACGTCGTTCGGATTATGGAAACACGACCTTTAAGCAAAAACAAGTGCTGGAGGTTAGTAGAAATCATTGAAAGAGCTAAGTAGCCATGATACAACAAGAGAGTAGACTAGCTGTAGCTGATAACAGCGGTGCAAAAGAGGTTCTTTGCATCCGTGTACTAGGTGGTACTGCAAGACGTTATGCCAGCATCGGGGACAAAATTGTTGTTTCTGTAAAGAGCGCAATTCCTGGCGGCGACGTTAAGAAAGGTTCCGTTACCAAAGCCGTTGTAGTTCGCACAAAGAAGGAGATTCGCCGTGCTGATGGTTCATACATCCGTTTCGACGACAACGCCTGTGTGCTTCTAAACAACCAAGGTGAAATTCGCGGTACACGTATATTTGGCCCTGTAGCCAGGGAACTTCGTGATAACTATATGAAGATAGTTTCTCTGGCACCAGAGGTATTGTAACCAGCAAAAATGTTCTAACCGATGGGTAAGTTACACATAAAGAAAGGGGATCTAGTTTTCGTCAATGCTGGCGAATCCAAAGGTCAGCAGGGTAAAGTTCTACAAGTATTCGTTGAAAAACAACGTGCTATTGTAGAAGGCGTTAACATGGTATCTAAGCATACCAAGCCAAACGCTCAGCACCCTCAAGGAGGCATCATTAAAATGGAGGCCCCTATTCACATCTCAAACCTGATGCTGATTGATCCCGCAACCGGAAAGCCGACCCGAATCGGGCGCCGGCGTAATGAGAATGGTAAATTAGTGCGTTATTCTAAAAAATCAGGAGAGGAGATTAAGTAATGGAATACGTACCTACACTAAGTAAGAAGTACAAAGAGGAAATTATTCCCTCGCTGATGAAGGAGTTTGGTTACACTAGCGTAATGCAGGCGCCAAAACTTCAGAAAATTGTGATCAACCAAGGTGTTGGACAGGCTGTTGCCGACAAGAAGATTATTGAGCAGGCAGCTTTAGAGCTAGCTCAAATCGCTGGTCAAAGGCCTGTACAATCGCTATCACGTAAAGATATTTCTAACTTCAAACTCCGTAAGCACGTTCCAATCGGTCTTAAGGTAACCCTTAGACGCGAGAGGATGTACGAGTTCCTAGAGAGGCTTATCAACATCTCTCTACCTCGTATCCGTGACTTTAAAGGTGTTAGTGAGAAACTAGACGGACGTGGTAATTACACCCTTGGTGTTCAGGAGCAAATCATTTTCCCTGAAATTGATATCGACAAGATCAACAAGATCTTAGGTATGGAAATTACCTTCGTAACCTCTGCCAACACCGACGAAGAGGCTTACGCACTGCTCCGTTCGTTCGGTATTCCGTTTAAAAATGCAAAAAAGGAGTAGTATATGGCAAAAGAATCAATGAAAGCCCGCGAGGTAAAGCGCGCTAAACTTGTTGAAAAGTACGCTGCGAAGCGTGCTCAGCTAAAAGCCGATGGTGACTATGTTGGGTTACAAAAGTTGCCTCGCAACTCTAACCCTATCCGTTTGCGTAATCGCTGCCTTATCACAGGAAGACCAAGAGGTTATATGCGTCAGTTTGGGATAAGCAGGATCACTTTTAGGGAGATGGCATCACAGGGTCTTATTCCTGGTGTAAAGAAAGCAAGTTGGTAAAACCTTAAAAAGTTTCATAAAATGATTACCGACCCAATAGCAGACTATCTAACCCGAGTACGCAATGCCATTATGGCTAACCACAGGGTTGTTGAGATTCCTGCATCAAATATCAAGCGTGATATTTCACGTATCCTTTTCGAAAAAGGATACATCCTTAACTATAAGTTTGAGGATGATGGAAAGCAAGGCGTTATTAAAATCGCTTTGAAGTACCATCCTGAAACTAAGAAGAATGCCATTAAGCACATTGAGCGTGTGAGCAAGCCAGGTCTACGTCGCTACGTGGACTCAGAGAACCTTCCAAGGGTTCTTAACGGACTAGGTATTGCTATCATCAGCACCTCACAAGGCGTTATGACAGATAAGGAAGCAAAGGTTAAAAAGATTGGCGGAGAAGTTATCTGCTACGTATACTAATTATTAACAACACTATCCAATGTCTAGGATCGGAAAAAAACCTGTAAACTTACCACAGGGGGTGACTATTAAAGTTGCTGCCGATAATGTGGTGAGCGTAAAAGGCCCTCTAGGTGAGCTGTCCCAAAAAGTGGACCCAGATATCACCATCGAAGTTGAGGGGAACACTGTTGTTCTTACGAGACCAACAGATCAGAAGCGCCATCGTTCTATGCATGGTCTATACCGCGCCCTAATTAACAATATGGTTGTTGGAGTTTCCACTGGATGGGAACTTCAACAAGAACTTGTTGGGGTTGGTTACAAGGCCGAAGCAAAAGGTCAGGTACTTGAACTAAGTCTAGGATTTTCTCACGACATTCACTTCCTAATTCCTGCTGAAGTAAAGGTTGAAGCGAAAACCGAACGTAAGGGTAACCCAACAATTACTCTACGTAGCGCTGATAAGCAGCTATTAGGTATTGTTGCCGCCAAGATTCGCTCGTTAAGAAAACCTGAACCATACAAAGGTAAAGGTATTCGCTTTGTTGGCGAAGTGGTTAGAAGAAAAGCTGGTAAATCAGCTGGTGTAAAGTAACCCTTTTAAACTAATAGGATATGGCTTTAGTTAAGCAAGAAAGAAGGCTCCGTATTAAAAGGAGAATACGCAAAAGAGTTCTTGGCACTAGTGAAAAACCTAGAATGACGGTTTTTAGAAGCAACAAGCAAATATATGTTCAGGTAATCGACGACCTAAAGGGTGTAACCTTAGCTTCTGCTTCATCTCGCGTTAAAGAGATTGCCGAGAATAGCAACGTAAACAAGACCGAGCAGGCTCGTCTTGTTGGACAGCTAGCTGCCAAACGTGCCCTTGAGCAGGGCGTTAGTGAGGTTGTTTTTGACCGTAACGGATATCTGTATCATGGTCGCATCAAAGCTCTTGCTGATGCAGCACGTGAAGGCGGACTAAAATTCTAAGAAGATATGTCAGCAAATACTAACATTAGACGAGTAAAAGCCAGCGATTTAGAACTTAAAGATCGTTTGGTTAGCATCCAACGTGTAACTAAGGTTACCAAGGGTGGACGTACCTTCAGCTTCTCTGCAATTGTAGTAGTTGGTAACGAAAACGGAATCGTAGGTTACGGCCTAGGCAAAGCAAGTGAGGTTACTACCGCTATAGCAAAGGGCATTGAGGATGCAAAGAAGAACCTTGTTAAAGTGCCCATCTTTAAGGGTACAATTCCTCACGAGCAAATTGCTAAGTTTGGTGGTGCTCGCGTTTTCATTAAGCCTGCTATTCATGGTACCGGTGTAAAAGCTGGTGGTGCGATGCGCGCTGTGCTTGAGAGCGTAGGTGTTACCGACGTACTTGCAAAGAGCAAGGGGTCATCTAACCCTCACAACCTAGTAAAGGCTACTGTGAATGCACTTCTTGAGCTTAGAGATGCTCAGGACATTGCTGCTCACCGTGGTGTCTCCCTAACAAAAGTGTTTAACGGATAGAAATCTGAGTTATGGCTAAAGTGAAAATCACCCAAATCAAAAGTAAGATTGGGAGTACCGAGAGGCAAAGGAAAAACCTTGCCGCACTAGGTCTACGCAGAATCCATCACACCGTAGAGGTAGAGGTAACTCCTATTACCCAAGGTATGATAGAGAAAGTTAAACACCTAGTTCGTGTAGAAGAATAGTTGCTAACCTACTTAAGCATAGTAAGCTATGAATTTGAACAATTTGAAACCCGCTGAAGGATCAACCCACAAAGAGAAACGCATTGGTCGTGGTACTGGTTCGGGACATGGCGGAACCTCCACTAGAGGACACAAAGGAGCGAAATCTCGCTCTGGATACTCTCAGAAGGTAGGTTTTGAGGGAGGTCAGATGCCCTTACAGCGCCGTCTTCCTAAGTTCGGGTTTAAGAATCATTTCCGTAAGGAGTATAAAGCGATTAACATTGATGTTTTACAAATGCTTTCCGAAAAGCTTGGTGTAACTTCAATTGACGAGCAAACTCTAGTTAACGCTGGTTTCGCTTCCAAGAACGATATCATTAAGATTCTTGGTAATGGAACCTTAACCGCAAAACTTGATGTTAAAGCTCATGCCTTTTCTAAAAAGGCCATTGAAGCTATTGAAGCACAAAATGGAACAGCCGTAAAACTTTAGTTTAATGAAAGCTTTCATTGAAACCCTAAAGAATATATTCAAGATAGAGGATCTGCGCCAGCGGATTCTCTATACCTTGGGTATTCTACTTATTTATCGATTAGGTAGTTTTATCGTATTACCTGGTATTGATCCAGCTCAGCTGGGTGCTCTTAAAACTCAAACAGCCGATGGTATCATGGGGCTGCTTGATATGTTTTCGGGAGGTGCGTTCTCTAATGCATCTATTTTTGCATTAGGTATTATGCCCTACATCTCTGCATCTATTGTTGTGCAGCTTCTTGGTATTGCTATCCCATACTTCCAAAGGCTACAACGCGAAGGTGAGAGCGGTCGTCGTAAAATCAACCAAATTACTCGTTACCTAACAGTAATTATCCTGATTTTCCAAGGCCCCGCTTACCTAGCAAACCTTCACGTACAACTCCCAGAAACAGCATTTGCACTTCAAGGTATCTACTTTACCATCTCTTCAACCATCATCCTTATTGCTGGAACCATGTTCATTATGTGGCTTGGTGAGAAGATTACCGACAAAGGTATTGGTAATGGTATTTCCCTTATTATTATGATAGGTATTATTGCTCGTTTGCCCTTTGCGCTTGCAGCAGAGTTCTTCTCTCGTTTCGACGAGATGGGTGGCGGACTTGTAATGTTCCTAGTAGAGATTATAATACTATTTGTAGTATTCATGTTCTCTATTCTTCTTGTTCAGGGTACACGTAAGATTCCTGTACAGTACGCTAAAAGAATTGTTGGTAATAAGCAGTATGGCGGAGTAAGGCAGTACATACCTTTAAAGGTTAATGCTGCAGGCGTAATGCCCATAATCTTTGCTCAGGCTCTTATGTTTATTCCTATGATGCTGTCTCGTTTCGATACCGAAGCAACTACAGGTATAGCAGCAGCATTCTCAGACTTTACTGGTTTTTGGTACAACTTCACTTTTGCTCTTCTAATTATTGCATTTACCTATTTCTATACTGCAATAACAATCAATCCTAACCAAATGGCTGAGGATATGAAGAAGAACGGTGGGTTTATCCCTGGCGTTAAGCCTGGTAAAAAAACCGTTGAGTTTTTGGATACAATTATGTCTCGTATAACTTTGCCTGGCTCTATCTTCCTAGCTCTTGTAGCAATTCTGCCTGCTTTTGCAATGATGATAGGTATAAACAACCAGTTTGCTCAGTTTTTTGGAGGTACCTCCCTATTAATTCTTGTTGGTGTAGTACTTGATACACTTCAGCAAATAGAGAGCCACCTTCTAATGAGGCATTACGACGGATTAATGAAAACCGGACGTATCAAAGGTAAATCCGGTTATTAAAAGAGTTCTTTCGATAATGCAATTGTCTAAAACGGAAGAAGAAATTGAACTACTTCGGTTAAACAACGACCTCGTGTCGAGAACTTTAGCCGAAGTAGCCAAAATAATCCGACCCGGGATTACCACTCTAGCCCTTGATAAGAGAGCAGAGGAATTTATTCGAGATAATGGGGCAGTGCCCGGTTTTCTAGGATATAACGGTTATCCCAATACCCTGTGCATATCTGTTAACGATGCAGTTGTGCATGGGATCCCTTCAAGTTATCAACTTAAGGAAGGAGACATTGTTTCCGTAGATTGTGGTACTTTCATGCATGGGTATTATGGAGATTCAGCATATACTTTCCCAGTTGGGCAAGTATCTCCCGAAGTGCAGCGGCTGATGGAGGTAACCAAAAAATCGCTTGAGTTGGGTGTTGAACAAGCCCTAGATGGCTTGAGGGTAGGTGATATTTCATATGCCGTCCAGCAGTATGCTGAAGCAAATGGATATTCAGTTGTTCGGGAACTCGTTGGTCATGGTTTAGGAAAGAAGATGCATGAGCGTCCAGAAGTCCCCAACTATGGCTACAAGAACAGAGGGCCAAAACTAGTTGAAGGAATGGTGATTTGCATAGAGCCTATGATTAACTTAGGAGCTAAGGAAGTTTACCAGGAGCGCGATGGTTGGACAATTAGAACCCGGGACGGCAAACCTTCGGCGCACTTTGAGTTGGCCGTTGTTGTAAGAAAGGGAAAAGCGGAAACGCTGTCAACTTTCAAGTATATTGATGAAGTTCTTAAAGTAAATTAGGAGAGCGAATGTCAAAACAAGCTGCAATTGAGAAAGACGGAACCATAGTTGAGGCTCTTTCGAACGCAATGTTTAGAGTAGAGCTAGATAATGGCCACGTTATTACAGCACACATCTCTGGGAAAATGAGGATGCACTACATCAAAATTCTTCCAGGTGATAAGGTAAAGGTAGAGATGTCGCCTTACGATTTGTCGAAAGGTCGGATAACCTTCAGGTATAAGTAATCATTTTGTAAACAAATTGAGCAATGAAAGTAAGAGCATCCATTAAAAAGCGCAGTGACGATTGCAAAATCGTAAAGCGTAAAGGACGTTTGTACGTGATTAACAAAAAAAATCCGAAGTTTAAACAGCGCCAAGGATAATTTAATTAACTTTGTACCCTCAATTTTTAAAGAGAACATATGGCAAGAATAGTAGGTGTTGACTTACCAAAAAACAAAAGAGGCGAGATAGCCCTTACCTACGTTTACGGAATAGGCCGTAGCAGTGCTCGGGCTATACTTAGCAAAGCCGGGGTGGACTATGATGTAAAAGTAAAGGATTGGAGTGACGATAACGTAACTTCGATTCGTACAGTTATAGGTGAAGGTTTCAAAGTTGAGGGCGAACTTCGTTCGTCTATTCAGCTGAATATCAAGCGCCTAATGGATATCGGTTGTTACCGTGGTGTACGTCACCGTCTTGGTTTACCTGTGAGAGGTCAAAGCACCAAGAACAACGCTCGTACACGTAAGGGTAAGAAGAAAACTGTTGCCAACAAGAAAAAAGCTACTAAATAGTAAGTAAGGCTATGGCTAAAAAAACTGGAAACGTAAAGAAGAAGGTAGTAAAAGTTGATCCAGTAGGACAAGCTCACGTTCATTCGTCCTTCAACAATTTAATTATCTCCTTAACTAACAGCACAGGACAAGTAATTTCTTGGTCTTCGGCAGGAAAAATGGGTTTTAAAGGTTCTAAAAAGAATACCCCATACGCAGCACAGACTGCCGCAGCCGATTGCGCTAAAGTTGCTTTTGACCTTGGCTTAAGAAAGGTGAAAGTGTTTGTTAAAGGACCTGGAGCAGGTCGTGAATCAGCTATACGTACCATTCATTCCTCAGGAATAGAGGTTAGTGAGATTGTAGATGTTACACCACTTCCTCACAACGGATGCCGCCCTCCAAAGCGTCGTAGGGTATAGTACGTGTGGTTATAATTATGTTGAAAATTAACATTACGTAGGAATGGCTAGATATATTGGACCAAAAACCAAAATTGCCCGTAAGTTTGGTGAACCCATCTTCGGACCGGATACTACTTTTGAGAAAAAGAATTATCCTCCGGGAATGCACGGCATTAATAAGAAGCGCAAGAAATTGTCGGAGTATGGCGTTCAGCTTCAAGAGAAGCAAAAGGCTAAATTTACCTATGGGCTTTTGGAGCGTCAGTTCGCTACTACTTTCGAGAAAGCTTCTCGTAGTAAAGAACCAACCGGTGAAGTTTTACTACAGTTGTTAGAGTCAAGGCTTGACAACGTGGTATTCCGTTTAGGTATTGCACCTACTCGCGCAGCTGCTCGTCAGCTAGTTGGGCACCGTCACATTACCGTTAACGGTAACCTTGTAAATATCCCTTCATATACTCTTAAGCCAGGAGATGTTGTTGGTGTTAGAGAGAAGTCAAAATCTCTTGAGGCCATCACCGACTCTTTAGCATCTAACCGTTCAGTGAAATACTCATGGTTAGAGTGGGATAAGAATCAGTACTCAGGTAAGTTCTTAAACGTACCAGAGCGTTCTGAAATCCCAGAGAATATTAAGGAGCAATTAATTGTTGAACTTTACTCTAAGTAATAAAACCTATACCATATGGCAATTCTGGCATTTCAAAAACCCGATAAGGTTATTATGCTCGAGGCCTCCGAAACATTCGGAAAGTTCGAGTTTCGTCCTCTTGAGCCAGGCTATGGTATTACGGTGGGCAACGCGCTTAGGAGAATTCTCCTGTCGTCGCTTGAAGGGTATGCTATTTCTAGCATAAAAATTTCAGGTGTTGACCACGAGTTTTCAACCATTACCGGTGTTCTTGAGGATTTGACAGAGATAATCCTTAACCTGAAACAGGTAAGGTTTAAGCGTATTGCTGATGGAATAGATAGCGAGAAGGTTACCATAACCATTACTGGGCAAAATGAATTTAAGGCAGGTTACCTGTCTAACTTCCTAACTAGCTTTAAGGTGTTAAATCCTGAACTAGTTATTTGCAGAATGGAACCAGACGTTAAACTTGAAATAGAGGTTAACATCAGCAAAGGCCGCGGTTATATCCCAGCCGAAGAAAATAAGCCTGAGGATGCCGAATTCGGGGTAATTGCCGTGGATTCCATCCATACTCCAATTAAGAACGTTAAGTACGCTGTAGAAAACTACCGTGTAGAGCAGAAGACTGACTATGAGAAGCTGATTCTTGAGATCCAATCAGATGGTTCTATCCATCCTAAGGATGCTCTTAAAGAGGCTGCAAAGATTCTTATTTATCACTTCATGCTGTTCTCTGATGAGAAGATTACGCTTGACTCTGACGATAAGTTCTCTAACGATGAGTTTGACGAAGAGGTGCTTCACATGCGCCAGCTTCTAAAAACCAAGTTAGTTGACCTAGATCTTTCAGTGCGTGCGCTAAACTGTCTCAAAGCGGCTGACGTTGATACGCTTGGAGATTTAGTTAAGTTCAATAAGAACGATCTGCTTAAGTTCCGTAACTTTGGTAAGAAATCGCTTACTGAACTTGAAGACCTGCTAGAGGCAATGAGTTTGTCTTTTAGCATGGACATCACTAAGTATAAACTTGACAAGGAATAATTGCGATGAGGCATAATAAGAAAGTTAATCATCTGAGTAGGACTAGCTCTCACCGTAAAGCTTTAATGGCTAACCTTGCATCGTCTCTTATCATGCATAAGAGAATTCGTACCACGGTTGCTAAGGCAAAAGCTTTAAGAATGTACGTTGAGCCTCTTATTACCAGGAGCAAAGATGATACAACACACTCACGTCGTATTGTATTTAGCTACTTGAAAGATAAGTATGCTGTAACTGAACTTTTCCGCGATGTTGCAGGGAAAGTAGCAGGTCGTCCTGGAGGATACACTCGTATCCTTAAAACTGGCACTCGTATTGGTGACAATGCTGAGATGTGTATCATTGAACTAGTTGATTACAACACTACTTACGTTAAGGAAACTGAAACTGCAAAACCTGCAGCTAAGCGTACTCGTCGTGGTAGCAAGAAAACTGAAGGTGCTGTTGCGCCTAAGGCCGATGATGCAACGCCTGAAGTAGATGAAAAGGCAGAGTAAGTCAGACACTCTTTGATATTGAAGAGGGATAAGCACTGACTTATCCCTTTTTTTTGCTAATTTCAAACGTTTTCGACGTTAAAATCAATCTAAAGTTTTTAACCTATGGGACAAATTGTTAGTGTACATGCCCGCCAGATTCTTGATTCTCGCGGAAATCCAACCGTAGAGGTTGATGTGCTTACCGAAAGCGGCTTCTTTGGCCGTGCCGCTGTTCCAAGTGGAGCATCTACAGGTGTTCATGAAGCTGTAGAGCTTCGCGATGGCGATAAAGGTCACTACCTTGGTAAAGGTGTACTTAGGGCTGTTGAGAATGTTAATACCACTATAGCTGAAGAAATTGTTGGCATGCATGTTTTAGACCAACAAGCTATTGACGAGGCGATGATTAAACTTGATGGTACCGAGAACAAGTCTAATCTTGGCGCAAATGCTATCCTTGGTGTTTCTCTTGCTGTTGCTCATGCAGCAGCTCAAATGACCCGCCAACCTCTATTCCGTTATGTTGGAGGTGTTAATGCTTGCACTCTGCCAATTCCAATGATGAACATTATTAATGGTGGTTCGCATGCTGATAATAGCATCGACTTCCAGGAGTTCATGATTATGCCTGTTGGTGCTGCAAACTTTACAGAGGCTATCCGTATGGGTGCTGAGGTATTCCATCACCTTAAAGCAGTGCTTAAAAAGCAAGGCTACTCTACCAACGTTGGCGATGAGGGCGGATTCGCACCAAATCTAAAATCTAACGAAGAGGCTATTACTGTAATCCTACAGGCTATTGAGGCCGCAGGATATCGTCCAGGCGAGGATGTATGTTTGGCTCTAGACCCAGCATCGTCTGAGTACTACCTGCCAGAAGAAAAGGTTTACCACCTTCACAAATCAACAGGAGAGAAGCTTACTTCTGCTCAAATGGTTGAGTATTGGAAGAACTGGGTTGAGAAGTACCCTATTCTTTCTATTGAGGATGGTATGGCAGAGGACGATTGGGAAGGCTGGCAACTACTTACTAAAACCATTGGCGATAAGGTTCAACTTGTTGGCGATGATTTGTTTGTAACTAATGTTAAGCGTTTACAGCAAGGTATAGACCGTAACGCTGGTAACTCAATCCTTATTAAGGTTAACCAAATTGGTAGCCTTAGCGAGACCATTAATGCTGTTCGTTTAGCCGATGTTCACGCAATGACTAGCATTATGAGCCACCGTTCTGGTGAAACAGAGGATACAACCATTGCACACTTGGCTGTAGCTCTTAACACGGGTTTAATCAAAACGGGTTCTGCATCACGTTCCGATAGGATTGCTAAGTACAATGAGCTTATCCGTATTGAGGAGATGCTTGGCGACACAGCACGTTATTTAGGTCGCGATTATAAGTACTTTAAGAAAAGATTCTAGTAAATCTAGAACTGGATAATGGGAGCCCCTTACGGGCTCCTTTTTTTTGCTCTTAAATAAACTACTTTTAATCAGTGTTCTTCTATTTATGAGTTTATTGTTTGCTTTAACCATGCAATGTGGTTATTTTAGTTTTTTGCACTACAACCTGTAGCTGGGTTTTAACAGGTTGGGATATAGTGTTGTACGTTTAATCGTGATCATCCTTTATGGCTTATAAAAATCTTCTAGAGTTTGTACTTCGTCTGGAGCAGGCGGGAGGACTTGTTCGTGTTAAAGAATTTGTTGATCCGGTTCTGGAGATAAGCGAAATAACCGACAGGTTTTCTAAACAGCCTAATGGCGGCAAGGCAATCCTTTTTGAAAATACTGGAACAAGTTTCCCCGTGCTAATGAATGCGTTTGGTTCCGATAGGCGCATGTGCATGGCTCTTGGGGTTGATTCTCTCAATGAGATTGGTGCAGAAATATCCAACTTGTTCAAAAGTCTTACTTCTCCTAAAAAAGGAGCTTTAGATAAGATGAAGATGCTGCCTTTACTTGGGAAGGTGTCTAACTGGATGCCTACTACGGTATCGGGGAAAGGTGCATGCCAGGAGGTTGTAATGACTGAACCAAATTTGGGGCTAATCCCAATTCTTAAGACCTGGCCTAACGATGGTGGCCCCTTTGTAACCCTACCAATGGTAAATACGGTAGATCCACATTCTGGGATTCGTAATGTGGGAATGTACCGCATGCAGGTTTTTGATTCGCGCAGCACAGGAATGCACTGGCATAAGCATAAAGTTGGCGCACGGCACTATGCCGAGTATAAAAAGATGGGAAAACCAATGCCAGTTTCAGTTACCTTAGGTGGCGATCCTGCCTATACCTATTCCGCTACCGCTCCACTTCCCGATAATATTGATGAGTACATGCTTGCCGGTTTCCTTCGTAAAAAGAAGGTTAAATTGGTGAAGTGCTTGACAAACGATTTGTATGTTCCCGATGATGTGGACTTTGTTATAGAGGGATACGTTGATACATCGGAAGATTTGGTGTGGGAAGGGCCATTTGGCGATCATACTGGTTTTTACTCACTTGCCGATTGGTATCCTAAATTTCATGTAACATGCATCACCCATAAACGCGGAGCAATTTACCCCGCAACCATTGTTGGCGTGCCGCCAATGGAGGATGCATACATTGCTAAAGCCACGGAACGAATTTTTTTGGAACCCATTAAGCTAACGCTTTTACCCGAAGTTCAGGATATGTTTATGCCAACGGAAGGTGTAGCACATAATTTGGTTATTGCCAAGATACAGAAGGATTACCCAGGGCATGCATCAAAAGTAATGAATGGACTTTGGGGGGCTGGTCAAATGATGTTTAATAAAATTCTGGTTGCAGTAAATGGGGATGTAGATGTTCATGATGTACCCCAGGTTGTAAAAACGCTGTGGGATAATGTGTCGGTTAAGAGTGATGTTTTTATAACTCGCGGCATTCTCGATGTTTTAGATCACTCCTCTGGTACAATTGGTATGGGAGGTAAGATTTTTATAGATGCTACCCAGAAAGTGGAAGGAGAGTATGGATACAATGCTTCTGTTACACTTGATGGGGCAGCCCTTAAAACAAAGATGAGCGATTATCCTTATTTTGTAGCCAGCATAGATTTCTCGTTAGTTGATAAGGGGTATGGCTTTGTTGTTGCAACAGTAAAACAATCAAAGGAGAGTGACTTTCTGCAGAAACTAGCCTCTTGGGTTGATGGTCTAGATATGGATTACCTGAAGTTTCTTCTTGTAGTTGACAGTACCCTTTCGCTTGGTGATTGGTCTACAATTCTTTGGTATGCCATGAACAACGCCGATCCGTCTAGGGATGCTATTATTTCCAGCAATGGAACTCTTCTTGTGAATGGATGCCGTAAACGGGTTACCGATCCTAAAAATCCCAAAATTTGGCCTAATGTTGTTACTATGGATGCAAAAACCATAAGTATTATTGATGCAAAATGGGACAGATTAGGGCTGGGAAATTTCATAGAATCACCATCAATCCATATATCGCGCTTAAAAGTTGGTGAGGGTGCCGATGTAGTTGATTAATCTCATCGTTTAACCAGTATATAATCCCTTGGTTTTTTATATTTTAGCTAGTCGATGAGAACATTTGCCCGAATTATACTAACCGCAACCCTGTTAACCTACGCGTTTTGTGCTGTTGCTCAAAATGCAGGGGGTGCTGTTAATGCTCAGCTAATTTCTGTAAACGAAGGGTTATCGCAAACCACCATTACCGATGTTCTAATAGACTCCTATGGTTTTATGTGGGTTGGAACCCAAGATGGTCTGAATAGGTATGATGGCTATGGTTTTAAATCTTATCGGCATCAACCTCTTGATTCTACTACCATTCTCAGTAACTACATTTACAGCCTTTGCGAAGATAGCAAGGGGAATATATGGGTAGCTACGGCGCAGGGACTAAGCTGTTTTATGCGGGATAAGGGATACTTTAATACCTATACAAGTAGCATTGATGATGTAAATACCCTCAGTTCCAATAGGGTTTTCAGTGTTCTCCAGGATAAGGAGGGTTTTATTTGGGCCAAAACACTGGAGTCGCTAGATAAACTAGATGTTAAATCGGGGCAGGTTATTAGGTATAGTCACTACAACGATTTTTTTACCTTTCCTGCCGAGAATAACTCCTTTGGAATGCTTGAGGATTCCAAAGGGAAACTTTGGGTTGGCACAAAGGATGGTTTGCTTTACTTCGATAGGGCTTTGCAGATGTTTAAGCGCTATCAGTTTGAGGCAGACAATGCCAACTCGCTTTCAAATAATCAAGTAAAATGCCTTTATGAGGACTCTAACGGTGTGCTATGGATTGGTACCGAAAATGGACTTAATAGGTATAGCTCGGAATTAGATAATTTTCAGCGCTATTACCATGAGGGGCACAGAGGCCACTTGGCACAGGAAAATGTGGTTAACGCTATTGGTGAGGATGTGAAAGGGAAGCTGTGGTTAGGTACCGATAGGGGCTTATGCCAATTTAGCGACAACGTTAAGGACTATTCCCTATTTACAGGTTTATATAATCAGGAGAATAAGCTGATTCAAACCCCTGTAACTGCCCTGGTGCAGGATGGGAACAAAATAATGTGGATTGGCTCCCTGCAAGGGTTAATTAAGTGGGATCAGAAATCCCAAAAGTTTAAAGCCTATACCACAGCAAAGAATGGGAAACCCTTGTTTGAGAATAACTTTGTTGCGTCTATTACACAGAGCAGCTCCGATATAATTTGGGTTGGCACATGGGGGGCAGGTATTTTTAAGTACAATAGAGCTACCGATACCAACACAAGATACTATACAGGCGGTGGCAAGCGCTCCATTGTTAATGATTACGTGCACTCCATTATAAAAACCAGAAGTGGGCAAATAATAATTGGAACTCGCGATGGTGTTCAGCAATACGTTGCCAGCGAGGACCGATTTGTGGACTTCCTTCGAATTAGAGGTGTTGAAGACCATGGCACGTTTAAGAAGAATAGGGTTTACGATATTGCAGAGGATAAAAAGGGACGTATTTGGTTTGCCACTCGATTAGGACTTTTTGCTGTTGATGGAAAAAAAGTGCTATCCTTTTTCCACGATCCAGAAAATAGCAATACCATATCGTCTAGTGAGATCTATAGCTTATTGGTTGATAGTTCTGGTGATATATGGATAGGAACCATAAACGGGCTTAACCGGCTCTCATCTATCGACTTTAGTGTAACCCGATACATGAGAGGAGAGGGGCAGGAATCTCATCAGCTTCTTTCCAACGATGTTGTATCGTTAGCTCAGGATGGAGCTGGTTATATATGGATTGGGACAAGTTCAGGTATCCACAGGCTTAATAAAGAAACGGGGAACGTAATTCACCTTTCGGAAAAGGATGGACTTCCCAATAATCTTATATACGCTATTGAACCCGATAGTAATGCAGGTGTTTGGGTAAGCACCAACTGGGGGGTAGCAAAAATTGATACAGTATCGTGGCAAGTAACTCCATTTGGCGTATTTGATGGGCTGCAGGGCTACGAGTTTAATATTGGCGCCAGTTACCAATCGGCTAGTGGCGAGATTTTCTTTGGTGGCGTGTCTGGCTTAAACTCTTTTGTTCCCGATTCAATAACCGTTAACACAACTGTTCCTTCAATTGTGTTTACCTCTCTTGAGGTTATAGGAAGCAATGGTCGACTAGAGATGCCCCTCGATGGGAAAAGCGAGATTACAATATCCTCTGATTTCAATATTTTTACCGTTGAATTCTCTGCCCTCGATTTTTCTAGACCCGAGAAGAATGTTTATGCATATAAACTTGATGGCGTTCAGGATCAATGGGTTGATATTGGCGGTAAACGGTATGCCACGTTCTCCAATCTTCGTGAGGGAACTTACACCCTTTGGGTTAAAGGCGCTAATGGCGATGGAATATGGAACGATGATGGGAATGCGCTAAAAATTGTTGTTAGAGCAAGTTTTTGGGATAGCCGGGTGGCCTACTTCATTTATGCCTTCCTCTTCGCTTTATCCGTTACCTTTTACCTAAGAGCGCGTACCAGAAACCTTAGGCGAACCAGACGCTTGCTTCACGAGCGGGAACAAGCAATGGCCGAAGTGGAGCTCCAGAAGGAAGAGCTAATGCTTAAGAATAAGAACATTACCGATAGCATTAACTACGCAAAACGAATTCAAGAGGCTATAATGCCCTCGTTTCTCCACTTTAAACGTATTGTACCCCACTCTTTTATCTTCTATAACCCCAAGGATATTGTTAGTGGCGATTTCTACTGGATTAACGAGGTGGATAATAAGATATACATTGCAGTGGTTGACTGTACCGGTCATGGTGTTCCTGGTGCATTTATGTCAATTATTGGTGTGGAGTTGCTACGGAACATAATTAATGTACAGGGCATTTCCGATGCAGCTGAAGTACTAAATCATCTTAACAAAGGGGTAAACGACACCTTTCTAAAAAGTGCAAACGACGATGATATAAAGGTGAAGGATGGAATGGATGTGTCGTTTTGCATTATCGATAAAGCACAGAAAACCCTCCAGTTTGCAGGGGCATTTAGCAACCTGTACCTTATTAGGAATAGCAAACTGGTTGAAATAAAGGGGGATAGGTGTTCTGTAGGAATGGGAACCGACCCCGAAACTCAGAATTTTACCAATAATATTATTCAGGTGGAAGCTAACGATATGCTTTACATATTTACCGACGGATATGTGGATCAGTTTGGTGGCCCCGAGGGTAAAAAGTATAAGTTTAGGCGCTTTAGACACATTTTGCTTAATATTCACACGTTACCTCTAGAGCAGCAACGCCAAATTCTATCGGAGAGTATTAATGAGTGGAGGGGAAAACTTGAACAGGTTGACGATATTCTTATTGTTGGGCTACGCCCCGATTTAACTTGCGGCATAACCCAATCCGATAATCAACATGTAGAGGTTAATCAATCACAGAACAACCAGAACTAAACAATTAACATAATGGTTTAATAAAAAGCGGCGGTTACTGGAATACAGAAACCGCCGCTTTTTTATGTACTATGGATATTTTCTTGGAGTTTACTTGTAGCTTAGGTCTATCATTGCTATTGCTCTACATATAAAAAAGTGTAGAAAGAGAGCCACATTCCAAGCTAATGCTCTGCGTGCTAGTTCTCGTTAACCTTAAGCAGATTTCTCATTTTCTGAATAAGCACCTCAATTTGGAATGGTTTGCTAATGTAGTCGTCCATGCCTGCTGCAAGGCACTCTTCTCTATCGCCAAGTAATGCATTTGCTGTAATGGCAATAATAGGTGTGTGGCTGTTGGTGCTGGACTCAATCTCGCGAATCTTTTTTGTTGTAACAATACCATTCATAATTGGCATTTGAATATCCATTAGGATGATATCGTACTTACTTGTTCCAAACTTATCGAGAGCCTCTTTGCCGTTGTTGGCAATTTCAATGTTCTTTACAATCTTCTTGAGGCTAAGCACAACAATTTTCTGGTTAATTAGATTGTCCTCAACTAGCAGAACATTTGCATTCTCTAGGTTTACTGACGATACTGTTTTTGCCCTTTCCGTTTTTGGCTGAGCCTCGGTATCATTCGACGTATCGGTTGTTGGTGTCGAGGATTCTGCGATGCTGCTGTACACCTTTTTTAAGGAGAATGGGAACGAGAACTGTGCAGCATCTTGCGATAGGTTGATGCTAAGCTTTCCTCCATTACTCTCAATAAGTTTCTGCGTGATGTTTAGCTCCAGCAGCTCAATGTATATTTGTGTTGATGCCGATGAGTAGGTGGTTTCGTTGGTGATAAACTGGCTATGCTCATGATCAACAGGGAGCAGAATGGCTCTGTTACTTCTTATTTCGTAGTAAAGTTCAATGTTGTCGGCCGATTCCTTCACCTTTGATACCTTAATCTCAATGGCTGTTTTGTTACTGCTTTTGTTCTTAAGGATGTTTTCAATTAGGTTAAGGAATATCTGTTTTATTTTAACAGGATCGCCATTGAGCGTTTTGGGTATGCTCTCATCAATCTTCAGGCTAAAATCTACATTGTTGGCGTTTTGTGCCGTGAATAGCTTAAGTGTACTCTGTATTGTACTGTGTAGGTTGAAGTTAATGCTGTATGTGCCACTTTCGCGTAAATCAACATTCGATATCTCAACCATGCTGTTTACAACGTTCACTAGGTTGTTGGTAGAGGCATGAATTGTGTCTATCATATCCCGCTGCTTATCGTCAAGTTCTGAGTTGTTAAGAATGTTGGCAATAACCATTATGTTGTTAAGCGGGGTTCTAATTTGGTGCGATAGCTTTGCAATAAACTCTTCCTTAAGCCTGTTGGAGTTCTTTTGGTCTAGCATTTTACGCTCTACTTCCGATAATATTCTGTAGCGCAGCGATTCTATTATAATGGCAACAAACGCTCCTATTATATAGGTAAGAACAAAGATGAACTTACTTGATATTGGGGTTGTGAAATTAACAAAGGGCTCTAGAGGAATAAAAAGTAGCATGGAGGACAGTAAGAGAAAGCCTAAAATAAATACCACGCTTCCAGTTCCCATACCAAGAATACCTATTATAAAAATGGGGAACAGACCAACCATTAGTGCTCCAAAACTTCCAACGCTACCAACAGTAAGCCCCCCTAAAAGCATTAGGGCTACAACAATTGTTGATGCAAAGCTAAATCCTAAGGTTTGCTTTTGTGTTGATGCTAAGAAGAACGACGCTAACAGGAATAGAGCCGAAGCAAAGTATGCAACTGCTATGGCCAGGCTTTCTGAGTTAATAACAAGAATAATGGCTTGCGATACAAAAAAAACGAACATGGTAATGTTCATTAGGTTAAGCATCACCAGTTTAACCAGTTTTTCCTTGTCGGTTAAATCGCCTCTAAAACAGCAAAACTTAAGAATTTGGTTGGCCAGCTTCATGGCATTGAATATTTAGTAATTAGTACAATCGGTTTGGTTGTTGTAACTCATTGGTATATAGACGCTGTAGGCTAATGGGAATGCGCTTAGGTCAAAATTATACCAATCCTAAATATAGGAAAAATGAATGTAAGAAAATGGCCAAACCCGAAGTTTTCGTGGATTAAAATCCCTAACTAAAGTAAATATTCTTTATTACGTCTATTATAGCAACAATGCCTAGTACAAATATAACTCCGCCTGCAATTTTGTTTATCCACCAAAGCTGCTTTAGGCGGAACTTTGCCCTAAACATATTAACAAGGGAGCTTAGCGTGTACCACCATAGGCTTGCACCTAGGAAAACGCCGCCCAATACAATGGTTGAGTGAACCATGTTGCTGCTGTCGTTAACAATTTTAAGTGTAGCAAACAGCGCTATAAATAGGAATACGGCAAGAGGGTTTGTTATGGTTAGCAGCAGAACCGAAAGGAAATCTTCAAGCAAGCTATTCTTCTTTTTCTTGTGCCTGCGAAGCTGCTGTATGGGGTTTGTGTAAAAAATCTTAATGCCTAAAAAGATTACTAGTGCTCCGCCAATAATTTGAAAATAAAGCTGTTTCTCTTCTATAAAGGAGATAACAAACGATAAACTAAAGCCAGCAATGGCTGCAAATATTGTGTCGGCTGTGGCTGCTCCGATACCGGAAAAAAAGCCACTTATTCGTCCTTTGTTAATTGTTCGCTGTATGCAAATTACTCCAATTGGTCCAAGCGGAATTGATGCTAATAGCCCTACAATTATCCCTTTAATCAGAAGTGTTAAAGCCATGAGTTATTTCTTGCCCATTTTTTTATACAAGCTGTAAAGATAATAATTGAAGCCATCCTCTCAACCATCTTTAAGTAATTTTAAGAGTTAGTTTATGGTGTTTTCACTATCATTAAACATATACTTGGGTTTTGAGCTGCTTTCGGCTAGGTGTAAACGCCACAATTAACGTTTCTTTAGCCTACTTAAGTTGTTAATGGATTATATTTGACACTCATTTTGTGAAAACGAAAAATAGTATAGATGCATAAAGCGGTTCGTATTTTAGTTCTTGTGTTGGCTGGCGTTTTGTTGGCTTCACCTTGGTATGAGGCTGTTCCTGCATGGCCTCTTTTTATTGGGTTTGTTCCCTTGTTGTATTTAGGCGATAAGTGGATTAAGGAGAACAGACGCTGGCGTTACACTTTCTTTTCCGTCTTCTTAGCATTTTTTGTGTGGTCGGCCATTGCTACATGGTGGATTTGCCATGCTACGGTGGGGGGAGGCATTTTTGCTTTTTTTGTAACCGCTTTTCTAATGGCTATAGCGTTTCAGCTATCGCATAGCGTGCGCAAACGATTTGGCGACAGAATGGGGCTAATTGCATTTGTGGCAATTTGGATTGCTTACGAGCAGTTTTTTCATAACTCTGAGGTTGCTTGGCCTTGGCTAACCCTAGGCAATGCCTTTGGGCAGGAGGTAAAGGTTATACAATGGTACGAATTTACTGGAGTGCTAGGCGGCTCGCTTTGGGTGCTTATAGGGAACGTAGCTGCTTACTATGCTGTTGATTCGTATTTGAAGAAGGAGTCAAGGTGGTGCTGGTTTTATGTTGTGCTATTTGCTGTGCTCATAGCTGCTCCTGCAATCTACTCCCTAAGCTTATTCCATAGCTATAAGGAGAAGGGTAGTGTGGCAAAAATACTGGTGATTCAACCCAATATTGACCCCTATGGAGAGAAGTTCTCTGGCATGACAAACGACCAACAGGTTGACCTTATGCTGGATATTGCGGAGCAAGGGGTTACCGCCGATGTAGATTATGTAGTTACGCCCGAAACGGCTATTGACGATAGGATATGGGAGAGTTCCATTGACCAAAACTTTACCATTGCTCGGTTTCGCAATTTTGTTGATTCGCACCCTAGGGTAAAGTGGGTATCGGGTGCTACAACCCTTAGGCTTTACGATGTGCGCGATACTGTGCCTCCTACGGCTAGAAAGTACCCAATGCAAGAGGGCTATTTGTACGATAGGTTTAACTCAGCCATACAGATAGATACAACTGGAGATTACCAAGTGTACCACAAATCTAAGCTTGTTGTTGGGGTTGAAATGATGCCATACCCTAAGTACTTTAAGATGCTAGAGCGACTTTCTATTGATTTGGGTGGAGTGGTTGGTAGTTTGGGAACACAGCATTACCGTGGTGTTTTTGTGTCGCACGACAAGCAATTTGCTGTAGCACCAGTAATTTGTTACGAATCAGTTTTTGGTGAGTACCTAGCGGGTTATATCCGCAATGGCGCTAACCTAATATTTGTAGTTACAAACGATGGATGGTGGAAAGATACGCCAGGTTATAGGCAGCACCTATCGTATAGCAGTATTCGGGCCATAGAGATGCGTCGTTCAATTGCCCGTTCGGCCAATACAGGTATTTCTGCATTTATTAACCAGCGTGGCGAGGTGTTAGACTCTTTGGGCTGGTGGAAGCGGGGAAGCATATTGGGTACAATTAAGGCCAATACTCAGCTTACATTTTATGCTGTGTATGGCGATTTTATTGGGCGTATTGCAACGCTTGTATCGGCACTGTTCCTGCTTCTCCTGCTATCACGGGTGCTGATGCGAAAGAAGGGTTCCTGACTCCGTTACGCATCATCTCTGATGTTTTTAATAGTATCGCATTGTTTACCGCACAAAATCAATTTAGCTTATTTTGATGCAGCATTGTTTAAGGTTAGTACCGTGCCAAGTAGAAGCGTAACTTTAGTTTCTCTTGTTGCAAAAAAGTAGCACCCCTTCGGGGCGCATCTAGACGCACCTTCTTGTTCCTTCGGTTTCACCAAGGTTTACCTGGAGTTAAGCCTTTCAGGCTTTATCTACCATCTAAATTATAGCCACGAAGTGGTGTGACTTAGATAACCGTGGGTTATGAGCAACACGAATTTGCCCACGGCAATGTATGCAAACTACCTGCCCTGAACGGGTTGGATTAACAGTGAGTGTCGTGTTGTTTAAGTTATAAAGGTTTAATTTGCAGTATTTTAGTTTGATGCGAATATGAGTAAGATGCAGTAATGTTGCATTTCAAATAGCATAAAAAGAAAGAGGGTGTCCCAAAGTAACGGACACCCTCTTTCTTATAGGTGAATATCTTTTTAAAGATGCAAATCATCTAACGTACCTTTACATACTTCCGCTTATTGTTACTTTGCTACTAAGTCCTGCGCTAAAGGCTGCTTTCCCTTTGTCAAGAAATTCAATAAATGCTTCGGTATCGGTATTGTAGCCAAAGGGGTCGGTAAGAACTTGCTCCCCATTGCCAAGAATTACATAGTATGGCTGACCGTTCATGTTAAAGCGCGAAATCTGGAAATCGGAGTTCTTTTTACCGATTGTCTTTTTCACCTTGCCGTCAACAGTGGAGGTTACCCATTCGTTTTCGGGTAGTTCAAAGCGCTCGTCAACATATAGTGCTACAATAATAAAGTCGTTCCTAAGTCTTTCTAGAACCCTTGGGTCGCTCCAAACCTTTTCTTCCATCTCCTTGCAGTTTGAGCAGGAGTGACCAACAAAATCAATAAACAGCGGCTTGTTTTGTTCGCGAGCGCAAGCTAATGCCTGTTCGTAGTCAAAGTAGCCCTGCAAACCGTGAGGTAGGTGAAGGAAATCGGCGTACTTAGGCTCCTCGCAAAGCGCCTTTTTATCGCTAACCTTGCCCGAGTTAAGGCTAGCTTGACTTATCATAGTTGCTAGATCGAACTTGTGGCTTGCGCGAGAAGGAAGTAGCCCTGATATTCCCGATAGGGGTGCGCCAAACAGTCCGGGTACAAGGTAAATCATAAATGAGAATGAGGCCACTGCCATAAGCATTCTAAAGAATCCTATGTGCTTAACCTCAGAGTCCATCTCGAACCTTATTTTACCCAATAGGTAAAGGCCTAGTAATAGGAATATGGCAATCCAAATGGATAGGTAAACTTCGCGGGTAAGGAATCCCCAATGGTAGTTCTGGTCTATAACCATTAAGAACTTAAGCGAGAAGGCAAGTACAATAAAGCCAAGTACCACCTTAACAGAGTTCATCCAGCCTCCCGATTTGGGAAGAGCATTTAGCCACGATGGGAATATGGCGAATAGTGTGAATGGGATAGAGAAGGCTAGCGAGAAACCAAACATCCCTATTATAGGTTTTGCACCAATTCCTGCAGCAGCCTCTACAAGAATAGAGCCCACAATAGGTCCAACGCACGATAGGCTAACAATAACGGTAGTTAGCGCCATAAAGAACGAGCCAATAAATCCGCCCTTATCTGCTTTGCTGTCGGTTTTGTTGGCCAGGTTGCCCGGTAGTACTATCTCGAACAAGCCAAAGAACGAAGCGGCAAAAACAATGAACAGGGTAAAGAAGATGGCGTTGGTTATCCAGTGCGAGGTGATGTCGTTGGCAAAGCTAGCTCCCATGCTGGTAAGCGATACAAGGAATCCAATGCCAGTGTAGATTACAATAATCGATAATCCAAAAACCAGAGCGTTTACAATGGCGTTGAGCTTATTGCCCTGCTTGTTCATAAAGAACGATACAGTCATGGGGATCATTGGGAAAACGCAGGGGGTAAGCAGTCCGGCTAAACCTGCAGCAAACGAAATAAAGAAGAATACCAGAAGCGATGAGCCCTCTTCTTCCTTTGCTGGTTCGCTGGTTTTCTCAACAGGTTTTTCCTCTGCTACGGCTGCTGCCTTAAAGTCGCCTAAGCTCACGCTAAAGTCCTTTTCAAGGAAAAGGCACTTATCCTCAAAGCAGGCTTGGTACTCAATGGTTCCCGATGCTGTTGTATTGGCCTCGGCGGTTAGCTCAACCTCTTGCACAAAGGTGGCTGTACCATCAAAGTAGGTAACATCCATGTCGAATATCTCATCGTGCTCCTTTTTGGCTTTGTCCAGCTCCTTAATGGATCCAACAAGTTGGAAGCCTTGTGGGTTGCTAAAATTGAACGATGTAGGGATTGGTCCCCCTTCTGGAAGTGTGGTTGAGTAAAGGTGCCAACCAGCATCAATAGTGGCTTTAAATACCACCTCGTACTTTTTGCTGTCGATCTTTTTGGCCTCAAACTTCCAACGTATTGGGTCCATAACCTGAGCACTAGCTGTTTGCCATGCAAACAGAGCAAGGAATAACCCTAGAATTACTCGTGATACTAGTTTCATTGTGGCTTTGTTTGGTTACTATTTAGTTGTTTTAATTTCTAAATTGATTAAGGTGTGCCCGCAAATTTATCATTACAAACGGAATAACACTCTCTGTACAAAAATGTTTCACGTCATGGATTTTGCTGCTACAAGTTGCATTGTGAACATTACTAAGTGGTTAAACATTTTAGCTAAGAGCCCAATACTGGTGCAAATTACAAACAATGCATGGTTTTATGCAAATATTTCCATGTTTGCTATAGCATAGAGCGGTTTATGTTAAAATGGTTTAATGGGCGCGGGGGAAATAAAAAAATCCCGCTGCCTGGCAGCGGGATTCGGTTGGCTTATTCTATCTCGTTATCGTTATTGTCGAAGAAGTGATATTCCAAGAATGTGAACGACGAAATGGGAACAACCCTTAGTCGGCACTTGTAGCGGAACATCCACTTAATTCGGCGGGAAATGAATCCCTTGTTAAGGTAAGCTGCAATGTATGGGTGAAGCTTAATGGTAACGTTGCTAATCCCCTTCTCCCGAACAATGAAGCTAAGCTGGTTCTCGACGAGCTCATCGAGTAACACTGTAGGGCTAACCTCGCCAGAACCCTTGCATGTAGGGCATTTTTCAAGAGTGTTAATGTGCATTTCGGGTCTAACGCGCTGGCGAGTAATCTGCATAAGCCCAAATTTGCTTAGGGGTAAAATGTTGTGTTTGGTTCGGTCCTTGCCCATAACCTCCTTCATCTTGTCAAACACCAGCTGTTTATTCTCAGCTTGGTGCATGTCGATAAAGTCAACAACAATAATACCGCCCATATCGCGAAGCCTTAGCTGTCTTGCAATCTCATCGCAAGCAGCAAGGTTAACCTCAAGGGCATTGGTTTCCTGGTCGTTTCCGGCCTTCGATCTATTGCCGCTGTTAACATCAATAACATGAAGTGCCTCGGTGTGCTCCACAATAAGGTAAGCCCCGCTTTTAAAGGAAACGGTTTTACCAAAGGCGCTTTTTATCTGCTTCTCAATGCCAAAGTGGTCAAAGATGGGAACATTACCCGTGTAAAGTTTTACAATCTTCTCCTTCTCAGGAGCAATTGTATTAATGTAGTCGCGCACCTCGTTGTAAATGCTCTCGTCGTTAACGTGTATGCTGTTAAACGAAACGTTAAGCATATCCCTAAGGATAGCCGAAGTACGCTTGAGCTCGCTAACTAGGAGCCCAGGAATAGGTGAGCCTTTAATTTTTTCTGTAGCGGTTTCCCACTTTTTAATGAGGCCTCTAAGTTCTGCGTCGAGCACAGCAACTTTTTTCCCTTCGGCAGCAGTTCTAACAATAACTCCGTAGTTTTTAGGAATAATGCTTTCCATTAAGCGCTTAAGGCGCTTGCGCTCCTCTTGAGAAGCAATCTTCTGAGAAATGGAAACCTTGTCGGAGTAGGGGAGAAGAACTATGTTGCGGCCAGCAATGGAAATTTCGGAGCTAAGCCTAGGCCCCTTAGTTGAGATAGGCTCCTTCGCTATCTGTACCAGAATGGGCTGCCCCGTTGTAAGAATGTTGCCAATTTTCCCGTTCTTGTCTATATCAGGCTCAAGTTTCGACTTGTAAACGGGCACTACTTTCCCTTTTTTAGAAAGGGCGGCTTGTAGCGATTTGTTAAACGATTGGAACTGTGGTCCCAGGTCTAGGTAGTGCAAAAAGGCATCCTTCTCGTACCCCACGTCGATAAAGGCTGCGTTTAGACCGGGCATAATTTTTTTTACCTTACCGAGATAGATGTCGCCAACCGAAAACTGAACATTGTTGCGTTCCTTGTTGAGCTCAACAAGTTGCTTGTTTTCCAACAGAGCAAGCGCAATTTCAGATGTTCGGACATCAATTACCAGTTCAATATTCACTATTACGTGGTTTTGAATTTACATGTAAGGTAGGTTTACTACAAACACACCAACCTAAAGAGCCGCAATGGGTCTTTAGGTTGGCAGTGGTTAAACTATGTACCTGTAGGTTAATACAGGACTATTTTTTCTTTTTATGGCGATTTTTACGAAGACGTTTTTTACGCTTGTGAGTAGCCATTTTATGCCTCTTTCTTTTCTTTCCGCTTGGCATGATTGTAATGTTTTAAGTATTAAAATATGGGTTTCCTAGAAATTACTTCTTGATGTGCGATTTAACCTTGTTTACAAAGGTTTTAGCAGGCTTGAAAGAAGGAATAAAGTGCTCTGGAATGATGATGGTGGTGTTCTTAGAGATGTTACGAGCGGTTTTCTTTGCGCGCTTCTTAACGATGAAACTACCGAAACCCCTTAGATAAACGTTTTTCTCCTTTACAAGAGAGTCCTTTACGGTTTCCATGAAAGCCTCAACGGTTTTCTGAACAGTAACTTTCTCGATTCCGGTATTCTTGGAAATCTCGTTAACGATATCTGCCTTTGTCATTTTTAAAAATCTTTAATTATCAAATGATTAGAGTTGAATTCTGAAATTCGGACTGCAAATATAACTGTTTTCTGATTATAAAAGAAAAAGGTTTAGATTATTTTTGAGCAATTGAAACATCGCTTAGTTTTGATTCTATGGATTTTAAGAGCATCCTTATAAAATGGTATGGGCAAAATGCCCGTGTACTACCCTGGCGACAAACTTCTGACCCATACCATATTTGGGTGTCGGAGGTGATTCTCCAGCAAACGCGCGTTGCCCAAGGGTTGGACTACTATTTACGGTTTATTGAGGCTTTCCCTACTATTCAGTCACTTGCCGAGGCTCCTCTCGATGCCCTTATGAAGGTGTGGCAAGGGCTAGGCTACTATTCCCGTGCCCGCAATATGCAGGCTGGTGCACAAATGGTTATGGAGCGTTTTGGCGGTAATCTGCCCAGTACATACAATCAGCTTATTACCATTAAGGGCTTAGGCCCATACTCGGCAGGGGCAATTGCTTCCTTTGCTTTTAAACAGCAGGTGCCTGCAATTGATGGTAATGTGTACCGAATTTTGGCTCGTATTTTTGGTGTGTTTGCCTCGCCGTTTACTGCTGGCGGCAAAAAGGAGTTTCACCAGCTGGTAATGGAGCTAATGGATAAAGAGGCTCCCGATACCTTTAATCAAGCCTTGCTAGACTTTGGTGCCTTGCAATGCGTGCCCCGTAGCCCTAACTGTAACGAGTGCCCTTTTGTTGGTATTTGCTACGCTTACAGAAACAACCTTATAGACCAGCTGCCTGTTAAGGGGAAAAAGCTTATTCCTAAGGATAGGTTCTTTAACTACATTATGGTGAAACACGCCGGGAACACCTATATAAATAGACGAGAGGCCAGCGATATTTGGAACTCCCTGTATGAGTTTCCTCTTATTGAAACGCAGGAGATGCTTGCCCCCGAAGCCATTATGGTGCTGCCCCAGTGGGTTGAGGTTGTGGGTAAAGTAGATGTGGTGGTAAGGTACGTGTCGGAAGTGTTTAAGCATAAGTTGAGCCATCAAACCATAAACGCACGTTTTTTTATTGTGGAGCTTACCGTTGTTCCCTATTCCCTTAAAAGCAAGTACCAAAAGGCACCAATGGGTACACTTTCCAATCTCTCTACTCCCAGATTAATTGATTCTTTCCTTGCGGCAGAGCCCGCAAGTGTGTATTTTCACGGGACAAATACAGGCGATTAGTTCCTGCGTGTGGGCTGAGATGTGGTTTGGACATTGCCTTTATGCACAATGATTAAATGGGCGAATCGTGATTTTTCAACTTGCGCTGTAACCTGTTTAGTTGTATATTTAATGAGTACTAACTTAAAACCTTAATAGAGATGTCAGTTAATAAAGTTATTTTAGTAGGAAACGTTGGTAAAGATCCCGATGTTCGCCATTTAGACAATGGTGCAACTGTTGCCAGCTTCCCATTGGCAACCAATGAAACCTATACCGATAAAAGTGGTAATAAGCAAACCCTTACCGAATGGCACAATGTTGTTGTTTGGCGTGGTTTGGCCGATATTGCCGAGAAGTATGTAAAAAAAGGCTCGTTGCTGTTTGTTGAGGGTAGAATTAGAACCCGCTCGTACGACGATAAGGATGGTAACAAGCGCTATATTACCGAGATTGATGCTCAGAACTTCCGTTTTCTAGGGCCTCCTCCAGGTGCATCGGCTGGCGATTCTGGTTCCCAAAGCAGAGAAGCGTACGCTCCTGTTGCTGCATCGGCACCTGAGGCTCCAATGCCAGAACCCGATGATTTGCCATTTTAGTATTACATTTGCAAGTAATAAATCTAAATTGCCTCAATTGGAGCACTCCAATTGAGGCAATTGGTTGATGCCATTTGCTTAAACGCGCACTTTTGTGTAGATTAAGCGCCTTATTGGCAGCTAAGTGTTAATTAATTCATAATATTTTGGAACCATCACTTTCCTCAACAGCCGACCCCCTTGTGCAGGCTCTGCAGCTTAATTCTTTTGGAGTAGAGGCGCTCCTTATAACCCTTTCCCTGTTTGCCTTGCTATTCCTCTCTGCAATAATTTCTGGTGGCGAGGTTGCCCTTTTCTCCCTATCGCAGTCCGATTCCGCTAGACTTAGCGATAAGTTCCCTAGAACCAACCGGCTGGTGGAGCAGCTATTGGAACAGCCCGAGCGCCTTTTTGCATCAATAAGGGTAATAAGCATTATTCTTAATGTGCTTTTTGTGGTGCTATTCTTTACGCTTTACCATGTGGTTGTTCCCCAAGGTTCGTGGACTACAGGTGCCAATGTAATAGTGGTGCTTATAGCCATGTTTGTGGTTCTGTTTGCGGGCGAAATTATTCCCAAAATACTGGCTTCGGCACGCTCTGTTGGTTTTGCTCGTTTTGCCGTTTACCCCGTTTGGATTCTGGAAAAGGTGTTTAAGCCTCTTGTGTCGCTATTCGAAGTAAGCCCTGCTAACATTAGCAAGCGCCTAGTTCAGCGTAGAAATATATCTATTGATGAGCTTAGCGATGCCATTGAGATGAGCTCCGGACAGCATCCTGAGGATAGAAAAATACTTAAGGGCATTATCTCCTTTGGAAATACCGAGGTTAGGGAGATTATGAAGGCGCGCCTTGATGTTGTTGCCGTTGATGTTGAAACAGGATTCGATAAGCTTAAGTCCATTGTGGTAGAGTCGGGCTACAGCCGAATCCCCGTTTACGACGAAACGTTTGATGACGTAAAGGGAATACTTTACGTAAAGGATTTACTTCCGCACATAGAAAAAGCCGACAGCTTTAACTGGCAGGAACTTATGCGTAAGCCCTACTATGTACCCGAGAGCAAAAAGATATCGGACCTACTGGCCGAGTTTCAGTCGCAGCGCATTCACCTTGCCATTGTGGTAGATGAGTACGGCGGAACCTGTGGTATTGTAACCCTTGAGGATATTCTGGAGGAGATTGTGGGCGAAATATCCGATGAGTCTGATGAGGATATTGCGTTATACAGCAAAATTGACGATAACACCTACTTGTTTGAGGGTAAAATACTGCTAAACGACTTTTGCAAAGTGGTAAACTGCGACGATGAGATTTTTGACGATGTGCGTGGCGATGCCGAAACACTTGCTGGGCTTATACTTGAGATAACAGGACAAATCCCACCCAAAAACTCGGTGGTTACCCATAAACAGTTTAGCTTTAAGATTGATGCCGTTGACAATAGGCGAATTCGTAAGGTAAACGTAACTATTGACAGCCAAAACTAGTGCAAATGACCGTGAGAAGAGCTATACTTTTATCCCTTTGTGCAATTCCTTTTTTAGTGCTGTTGGGCTGTGGTTCCAACCCTGTGCCTAAGCCACGGGGGTATTTTAGAATCGATTTCCCCGAAAAGACTTACCAGCAGTTCGACTCTACATATCCTTTTAGCTTTGAGTATCCAACCTACGCAACTTTTGTTCCCGATAACGAGCCAGGAGCAGAGCCTTACTGGTTCAACCTAGTTTTTAAAGGGTACAAAGCGCAGGTGCACATAAGCTACAAGCCCATTAAGGGCAATGCCGATATGCTTTTAGAGGATGGACGTGAGCTGGTTTACAAGCATACAGTAAAGGCCGATGCCATTACCGAGCAGTTTTACAGTAACCCCGAACGGCGCGTTTATGGCATGTTGTACCAGATTAAGGGCGATGCGGCTAGCCCAATGCAGTTCTTTGTAACCGACTCCACCCACCACTTTTTGCGTGGTGCACTTTACTTTAATGTGGAGCCCAATAAGGACTCACTGGACCCTGCCATCCGTTTTTTTAGTCAGGATGTTGTACGCTTTATTGAAACCCTTAGTTGGAAGTAAGTATGAGCTCTCATTGCCGATTTACCATTAATGGGTGCGATGTGGGGCTATGGTTCTACTCCCAGTCGGAGGCGGAGCTGCTGGCAATGGCCAGCGAACCCGATAGAATGATGCTGGAGTGCAAAGGATACTCTAACTCCGTTAGGCGTTCGGAGTGGTTAGCCACGCGTATCCTTGCCAGACAAATGGGTGTTAGTGGCGATATTGTTTACAGCCAACATGGCGAGCCAATGCTGCAAAACTCCGATACCCGTATCTCGTTCTCGCATACCATGGGAGCAGTGGCTGTTGCTAAGAGCGCAACGATTACATTGGGTATTGATGTTGAGCAGCTAAAGCGTAACTTTGCTAAGGTGCTTGGGAGGTATGCATCGGAGCAGGAACTTGAGTGGGTGAACCCCAAAAACCAGCAGCAAATGGCACTTGTGTGGTGCGCCAAGGAGGCTATTTACAAAATGCAGGGCAACACGGGGAAGGTTTTTGCCACACAAATGAACCTGCAACAGGTTAGCCCATTGATGCAAGAAGGTGAAACCATTGCCCATGTAGAGGACAACGGGCAGTGGATGCCGGTGAGCATCTATTACAAGTTTTTTAATGATTATTGCCTTGTTCTGGCATATAGGGGTGTTTAGTGTTTAGTGTTTGGTGTTTAGTGTTTAGTGTTTGGTGTGTGTTGTCTAAAGTCTAAAGTCTCAAATCTAACATCTGTATTAACTCTTCATCTTTTAACTATTAAAAATGCCTCTTTTACAACAGCTACTGGAAGGATATGGCAATGGCGAGCGACTGCTTGCTGTGCTTATTGATCCCGACAAGATTAATGCGCAAACGCTAAGCCTTACGCTTGCCAATGCCACTAGGGCAAAGGCAAACATTGTAATGGTTGGAGGTAGCCTTGTTGATGGCGATACCGATGCTGCTGTTAGGTTAGTAAAGGAGCAAACCCACATTCCTGTAGTGTTATTCCCTGGCAACGCTATGCACTTTGCACCCAGTGCCGATGCCATCTTTCTTTTATCGCTTATATCGGGGCGCAATCCCGACTTTCTTATAGGTAATCATGTGCATGTTGCAGGAGCGCTTAAGCGCAGCGGTATAGAGGTAATACCCGTTGGCTACATGCTTATTGATGGTGGCGTAGCAACATCGGTGCAGTACATGAGCAACACCATGCCCATTCCCTCCGCCAAAATAGATATAGCCGTAGCTACAGCCCTTGCTGGCGAGCAGCTAGGGCTAAAAGCCATATACCTTGAGGCGGGAAGTGGCGCAGCAAACCCCGTTCCGCATGAACTTATTGCGGCAGTGTGTCGTAACGTAACCGTTCCTGTAATTGTTGGCGGAGGTATCCGCTCAGCAAAGCAGTTGCATGCAGCCTACCAAGCCGGTGCCACCATGGTAGTTGTGGGCAACGCCCTAGAGCAAAATCCTGAGCTGCTGTTGGAGTTTGGGGTGCGGTAATGCTGTAAATCATTAAACGCCTTACAGGGCTGGGAGACCTGTTGGTTTTTTCATTTTTTAAGGAGAACTTTACTTGTAATCTATAAAAAGTGTTTCTACTTTTATAGAGCAGCTACTGCTATGGCTTTATGATTGAAAAGGATAGAAGAAAGGGATAAAAAGGATTTAATAGCAATTATTCAACATCTGCTGCAAAAAGGATAGGATTAAAAAGAAAAAAAGTTAGTGCATTGTCATAGGTTGACACAACGGCAATGTACTTTGCAAAAAAAATATAAAAGAGCAGTATATGGTTACTACTCTTAGTGGTTTACTTCTCATTATTGGCTCCAATGTCTTTTAAAATAACTGGTGCGGTTAGTGCCGTGCTCTACCATAATATTATTGGTCATGAGATTTAAGATTACCCTTATTCCTGATAGTACAAAAGAGAACCTTTTACCCATTAATTATCAGTACCCATTGGCTTCGTGGGTTTACAAAACCATAGCAACTGGCGATAGGAGTTATGCCGAGTGGCTACATGCCAATGGATTTGCCGATGGGAGTAAAAGGTTTAAGTTTTTCTGCTTTTCGAACCTTACAACTCCTCGTGCACGGGTGAATGGCGACAGGCTTATTCTATCTGCTGAGCCAGTTACTTTTCTTTTATCGTTTTTACCCGAACGCTCTACCGAGGAGTTTGTGAAAGGTGTATTTGCTCAGCAACGTGTAACAATTGGCGATAGCATTAGTAGGGCTTCATTTAATGTGGCCTCTATTGAAATGGTTCCAGAACCAACTTACCCCGAAACAATGGAGTTTGAAAGCCTTTCGCCCGTAGTGGTTTCAGCTAAGCGTCCCGATGGTACCAAGGAGTACCTTTCGCCTACCGATGCGCGCTACGCAAAGGCCATTATAGATAATTTGGTGCGGAAGCACCAAGTTTACTATGGCAACGATCCCACCCGATTACCCAATGAGCAGTTTGAGCTAATTGATGAACCTAAGCTAAAGGGCGTTCTGATGCAGAAAAAGGATTTGGTACGCCCTGTTAAGGTTATTGGCTACCGTTTCCGTTTCCGCATTACAGCTTCGCCTGAGATTATGCGCTTAGGCTACGTGGGTGGCTTTGGCGAGGAGAATAGTATGGGGTTTGGATGTGTTGGGGGGGAGAACCTGATAGGTTTAGTAAAAGATAAAAACTAAAAACAAATATTATGCTTGACACCGTAATAAGAATTGGTAAACTATACCGCCAAGCGCCCAATGCACATATTTACCATGAGCAGGTTAATTCTGTAATGAAAGATGTGGAGGCTCTTAGGAAAAATAAGGATAAAGATGGGAATCCTATAGAAACCACATTCTATGAAGTTCCTGTTATAGACAAGGGTGATTCTTTTTTGTTTGACCTTGATAATTTAAGAACTATTGAGGATGAAGATAAAAAGAAAAGCCTTTACTACTTAAACTTTAAAACATCCAAAAAGGATGCAGAAAAGCGTTATCTGCTTGGCGATATTTGTTATAGCCACTTTTATGATAAGAAAGGTGATTTACAAGAGTTTGGAAACTACCGTTTGTTTGGGAAATGGGAAAAACGTTCTTCATTTGACGGAGCCGAAGAGATAGCGAAAACAATGGAAAATCTGTTTATTCATAAGTTTAGGGATGAATACAGAAAGAAGAAGTTAGAAATTGAAGAACTTATTAAATCGGAGTCATCTGTTGTACTTCATTTTAGTTTTATCGGTCTCAGTTGGTTTGAGGTTGATGGATTGCTAATTGCTATTGATGAAATTATTACTCAAAACCTTGTTGTAAAAGATCCCGAAACAGGTCGTTTGGTTCTAGATAAGTACTTGTATAAAACACTAGGAGGAATTACTCCTGGATTTGATGAAAGATACAAATACAAAAATAAGGTTTTCACGAGCGATGATATTATAAGTATTATGTATGCAACTGAAGCATACCAGCAGCCTAAAGTAAGAATTAATGATATTGGTATAATACTTCTCCCACATTCAGACCAGTTGACTTCGCAGGATATTGTAACTTTTTTTGAAAAGAAGACGGTATTAGTTGACGAAGTTAGACATGGCGAGGAAAGCCTTGTTACAGAAGTTGGAATAGATATAGATGACCTTTTTGGCGAGGCTATTAATAATCCGTTTAACGAAAGGGTTAAGTTTGACATTATCTTCTCAAGTATCCCAAAATCCCCTGCGGGTGTCTATTGCGATTTAATAGAGGTTTCTAACGTAGAAAAGAGCCTACTAGTTTATATTCATAATCGAATTGATGAGATAAAAAGAAAAATCATCGCACAACTAAATAATGAATTACCAACCCTAAAGAATCCGACTTTTTCTATCAAAACAAGTTTTCTAAAAATACTTGGAGATGTTACTAAGGATAAAAAGAAGTTTCAGTTTCATCTACTTAAAGTGATACCTCAAATTTATACTGACACCTATTACAACGACCCCCTACTCTTACCAGCCTTTATCGATAAGGTTGAGTACAATATACGAGAGGGAAATCAGCCTTTCACAACCCTTAAATACGACTTTTACTTTTTAATGAATATTCAGAAAAAAAACAATCTTATGGAAATAACCCAAACAAAAAGTTATGAGCTAGGGCGTAACCTAGGCATAATGGCAAGGCAATTCGCTGCTTGGCGAAACGATTGTCCAATAAAATCGTTCGAAAAATCTTATGTAGGAAATCTATCCCGCCGCATAAGTTCAATTGATGAACTGGTAAAGTTTTCAGGATTTATTAATGAGAAATTAGTTATTCACGAGAGGCTATACCCAGATGTGAAAAATGCTTACCTGGAATTAGTGGGACTAGTTAAAGAGTTTAAAGGAGAAAAATACAGCAAGCATAATTGCGCCCTAGGATTCTTTGAAACCTACTATGCCAGTGGCAAGAAAAATGAGAATCAAGTTGAAATTAGTTTAGAGAATTAAACCCCTAAAAAAGACTATTATGGTTAATACAGTTGACAAATCAGAAATTTTGTTCCTATTTGAGAGCAAATACACTATTCCAAATGGTGACCCCTTTACAGGAGAGCAAAGATACGATGAGGAAACTAAGCGCGTGCTGGTTTCTGATGTGAGAATAAAACGCTATGTACGAGATTTCTTTATTGAACAGAATCTTATTCAAAAGGAGAAGAAATATGAAGTATATGTTTTTAACGACAAATCTCAGATTGGAGAAGGAAGCACAGAATCTGGTTCCTCAGCAAGAATGCAATCTCTATGGGCAGATTACTACGAAAAAAAACCAGGGAAAAAAGAAATTGGAGCAGAAGCATTAAATCTAATAAAAAAATGTATTGATGTTAGGTTGTTTGGGGGAATATCAACAGAAAAAGATGCTGCAGTAAACCTTACAGGTCCTGTTCAATTTGCTCTGCTAAATCCTTCACTTAATAAAAGCGACCTTAGAATACATCAGAACACTTCGGTTTTCTCATCTAGTGCAGAGAAATCCAGAGGAGCAATTGGAACAACCACCGTGGTGCCATACGCAATAAACCAAATACACGGTTGGATTAATCCCTACTCGGCAATACAAACAGACCTTAGCAATGATGACGTAAAGGAACTTTTTAGTGCTATGTGGAAAAGCATTAATAATATTAATACTAGAAGCAAGTCAAACCAAAGTTCTGTATTGCTAATCCAAATAGTTTACAATGAGCCAAACGATAAACTTTATGGAACAGATAAGTTAATAACGATTGAATCGAGCAAAGAAGACGAGCAAATTCGTTCGATGGACGACTACACGTTCAACTTTTCGAGGTTAAAAGAAATTGCGGAGTCAACTAAAATAAAGGCAATTAGATATTACACTGAAATTCCTGAGGTAAAAGAAACTATTTCAAAACTTGGTTCAAAGTTCACAGAAATGAGCATTTAATATGGATGCAGTAAAAATTAGGGTAAATGGCAATTGGGCGCAGTTCCGAAAGGCTGAAACCAATAACAACCCCTTGTCGCACGACTTTATGACCAAAACGGCATTTGTAGGACTAATAGGTGCCGTTATAGGAACTAATCGTGAAGATATGAGAGACCAATTCCCCTTGCTTTGCGATGGTTTGCTTTTTGGGCTACAGGTTAATAACGCAGTAGTAAAACAATCTTGGGGTTTCACTTTACGGAGCGTTTCAAACAGTTGGGATAAGTCGCCTAAACAGATGGAGTTTATTAAAAATCCAGACTACACAATTATTTGTGGTTTGAAAGACAACGCCTGTGCTGAACTCTTTGAAAAATTCAAATCGCATTGTCAGCAAGGTAAAGCCTGCTATTCTCCAGTACTTGGTTTGCATAATTGTCCTGCGGATATTTCTTTTATAGAAACAGGAAGCCTAGCTGAAAAGGAGGGTGTTTTTGAAACACTTGGTTTTGTTACTGATAATTATAAGCCGATGATGGATGAACTCACAACTTTTAGAATAGGATTTGATAAGATTCCAACGTATCAAAATAACGACTTTTGGAATATTCCTGAGCGATACGTATCTGTTGTTTATCCGTCTAATCAGTCTAGGATTAAAGTGCAAGGGGCATACTATGAGTTTAACGACCAAACACGATGGTGCTTGATTTAGAGTTTGAATCTCATCCAAATAAAAAGCTGGAGGAGCATATTAAAGGAGTGGTGGAGTTAACCCTACACCGCTCCTCTAGCCCATTTGTGTATTGGGCTGCACTTTTTCACGATATTGGGAAGATGAACCCTAATTTCCAAGCCAAGTTGAAAGGGGAAGCCACTGGAGGATATAGTAATCACTCTTACCTATCATTGCTTGCCTTTACGAATTTTGCATTAGCAAATATTGATTTGCTAAAAGAAAAGTGCAATATTGAAAGCAATGAGGAGTTTGCTTTATTTGTCTTGTTGGTATCTGTTATAATTGGCAAACACCACGGAGATCTTCCTGATCTTGAGAATTTCTCCCCAAGTTCAGAAGAGTTCATAGCAGCCTATGCGTTTTTTCAAGAAAATGTGGATGTTTTACCCATTCAAGAATTCATTGAGAAAAGGCTTAATCTACCATCTGAAGATTTCTCACTTGCGCTAAACAAAAAAACTGACATAATCCTTACATTCACTGATAGAATTCACAAGAGCGGTTGGAAGAAAAATCCACTTAGGTTTTTTATGGGCACTCAGTGTGCATTTGCTGCTTTAATTGAATCAGACAAAAGGGACGCAGGTAATATTATTGATTTTTACTTTAAAACATCAGTTGCACAAAGTGTAAACGACTTACGTAATTCTTTGTCTTCAAAATTTGAATCATTCGATGACTCCCCTAGTGTTTCGGTTCTAAACAAATTAAGAACATCTATTAGAGTTGAAGCTGTACAGGGTGTAAGAAAAGCGATTCAAAGGGAGGAGCGCATTTTTACGCTTACAGCACCTACTGGAGCGGGGAAAACATTCTCATTACTAGCCATAGCCGATGAGATTAGGAGAGTAAAGGGGGATTTAGGTATTATTTACGCCTTGCCTTTTCTTTCAATTACAGAGCAGGTAGAAGATATTGCAAAAACTTTACTTAAGGATGTACTTTCAATTAACTCAAAGGCAGAGAATGATAGGATAGAAAGAGCTCAACAACTATACGAAAAAGAGCAAACTCCTGAGAATTTGAACAAGATATTAAAAGAGGATTTTGTCCAGAACACTTTTGATCATCCCTTTATAATCACAACGTTTGTTCAACTATTTGAAACTCTTGTTAGCAACAGAAACTCTACTCTTCTAAAACTGCCAAATTTTGCTAATCGTATTATTCTTATCGACGAAGTGCAAGCCTTGCCCCCTCGTTTATACATATTCTTTACAGCTTGGCTCCAAGAGTTTTGTAGAAGGAATAATTCTTTCGCAGTCCTTTCCACAGCAACTATGCCTAAAATGGACGTTCCTATAAAAAGTAGCGCTAATGAGGAATTGCGAGCTGATTTACTTTTTGTAGATTACTCTCCGCCTAAGGAGTTGATTGATGCAGCAAAATATTTCAGTGAGGATACTTTTAATAGATATAGGATAGATATACTGAGAGATAAGTGTAATGTTGATGAATTGGCGGAGCATATCCTTAAACAAGAAAATTCCAGCCTAGTAATTCTGAATACAATAGCAGACACTAAGGCGCTATATGATAAACTCGAATATCGGTGTGAGAATTTGTTCCTTCTAAATACACATTTCATACCCGATGACAGGAGTAGGATAATTGATGAGATTAAAGCAAAATTGGCGGCCAACATTAGGGTTGTATTAATATCTACTCAACTTATTGAGGCGGGTGTTGATATTGATTTTCCCATTGTTTACAGAGACTTATGTCCTTTGCCAAGTTTAATCCAGAGTGCAGGTAGGTGCAACCGTAATAAAAAAATTGAACTTGGTCAAGTATTCTTTCTTCAACTTATAAATGATAAAGGAAGGTCTAGGGCATCGCTTATTTATCGTGATGAAGCAAAAGCTTTTCTCGATTTTTGTATTAAAGAACTAAAGAGCGGAATACATGAGAAGGAACTGTTCGGCGTGCAATCGAAATTCTTTGAGTATATAAAAGACAATCTTAGTATTGGTGACTTTATTTCGGGTCATGAAAGCCGAGTTAATATGGTTGAATGTGTAAACAGGGCAAGGTTTGAAACATTGGGGCGTTTTAAACTTATTAACGAGAATGTAGGTGAGCAAATACAATTTTACATTTTAAAGGATGAAAACGACTTTGTTTACGAAGATTTAGAATTGCTTTTAGCAAAACTTTCTGCATCGAAGACGTTTGCTGAAAGGCAAGAACTTAGAATTAAGTTAAGTTCTTTTCAAAAAAAACTTAATGGCAGGATTCTTAATGTAAGGCTGAATAAATACAATAAATCCCAGTATCCTATAGATAACTTCGTTTACGAAATCATGGGGATTAAGTTTATTAGCCATACTAATTATTCTTCCAAAACTGGCCTTATAGTTAATAATGTTGAAAACTGCTTTCTATAATGGATGTTACAGGTACATTAATAGCCTATTATCTTTACTGTCATAGAAGAATGTGGCTGCATGCTAACTGTATTCGATTTGAGGACACATCCGAGGATGTTGAAATGGGTGTATTAGTTGAAGAAACAAGTTATAATCATCGTTCAAGTAAATATGAGCAGATTTCATTTGGTCCCATAAAGATCGATTTCTATGATGCTAAAAATAGAGTAATTCATGAAATTAAAAAATCGAGTAAGTTCCATGAAACACATGTTTGGCAACTAAAGTATTACATATTAATACTTGAAAGAAATGGAGTGGAAAATGTTAGCGGTATTCTTGAGTATCCGCAGGAAAGAAAAACAGAAGAAGTTGAACTTAACGAGGATGATAGAGAGCGATTAAGAGAAATTATTGATTCTGTAAACAAACTATTATCATTAGATACTTGTCCTCTAAGAATTAAAAGCCCGAAATGCAGAAACTGCTCCTACAACGACTTTTGCTGGAGCGGGGAGGAGTAATTTACACACCTGACAGGTTTCCAAAACCTGTCAGGTTTAAGGTTTAAAAATATAAAAAGATGTTCACAACCCAACCTCTAATTGCTGGCAACTACTACCACATTTACAACAAGGGTGTGAATGGGGTAAACTTGTTTTATAGTCCCGATAATTATCAGTATTTCCTGCGGAAGTACGATGAGCATATCGACCCCATTGCCGATACCTTTGCTTGGTGCTTGTTGGGCAACCATTTTCATTTGTTGGTACGCATTAAGGAGGTGGAGGAAGTTCAAGACCTGACAGGTTTTTCAAACCTGTCAGGTCTTGAAGGGGAGGAAAAGTACTCCTTATGGGTCTCCAAACGCTTTTCGAATCTTTTCAACGCCTATGCCAAAGCCCTTAATAAACAGCGAGGGCGCCAAGGAACGCTTTTCGAACGCCCATTCCGCCGTAAGCTGGTCGATAGTGAGCGCTACTTCCGCCAACTGGTGGTTTATATCCACTCAAACCCTGTGCACCATGGATTTACCGATAGTTACAAGGACTACCCTTGGTCGTCGTACGGTTCAATTGTATCGGCTAAGTCAGCAAAACTTAATCGCAATCAGGTGTTAGACTGGTTCGACGGTGAGGGCAATTTTGTGGATACGCATAGGCAAATAATTGAGTTTGATTTTATTGACCATTTGATAATTGAGTAATTAAAACCAGTCACGTTTCAAAAACCTGACTGGTTTATAGGTTTATTTAAGTAAACATGAAAAAATCCTACTATCTGTTTAATCCTGGCCGGTTGAGCCGTAAGGACAATACCCTAAAATTTGTTCCTGTTGATGAGAACGGCACAGAGGGACAGCCACGGTACATCCCCGTGGAGAGCGTTGACGATATGTACGTGTTTGGTTCACTTGATGCCAATAGCGCTCTTTACAGTTTCTTAGGGCAGAATGGTATATGCGTTCATTTTTTCGATTACTACGAGAACTATACAGGCTCGTTTATGGCTAGGGATGGCCTGCTATCGGGTCGTATGCTTATGGCTCAGGCCAACTTTTACTCCAATAAGCAGCGGCGCATGGTAATTGCGCAACGGTTTATAGAGGGGGCATCGCACAACATGCTTAAAAATTTGAGGTACTACGATAGCCGTGGAAAAGACCTATCTGCCCCAATAGAAAGGATTGAGCTGCTTCAGCAATCGGTGCCGCAAACCACCCAGATAGATGAGCTTATGGGAGTTGAGGGGAATATAAGGCAGGCGTACTACGATGCGTTTAATCTTATAATAAACGATTTTGAAATGGGCGGTAGAACCAAGCAACCACCACAGAACCCCGTTAATGCCCTAATATCATTTGGTAACATGATGTGCTACAGCCAATGCCTAAGAGCAATACATCAAACGCAGCTAAATCCTACCATATCGTATTTGCATACCCCTGGGGAGCGGCGCTACTCCTTGGCGCTAGATGTTGCCGAAATATTTAAGCCCCTGCTTGTTGATAGGGTTATTTTCAAGGTGCTTAATAAGCGAGAGCTTCAGGATAAGCATTTTGCCGAATCGTTGAACCGATGCCTACTGAACGAATCGGGGAAAAAGATATTTGTAAAGGCCTTTGAGGAGCGGCTTGGCGAAACCATTCAGCACCGAACCCTCAAGCGCAGCGTTAGCTACAAGCATCTAGTGAAGCTGGAGTGCTATAAGCTAAGTAAGCATCTTTTGGGGATAGAGGAGTATCGCCCATTTAAAATGTGGTGGTAGCTAACGTATTGCCAATTACACATTGGTAAGAGATTGGTGCATTGCGAACTACTAAAACTATTGCTTGATGTACATAATACTAGTTTACGATGTTGGGCAGAAACGCACAGGCAAAATGCTAAAGCTTTGCCGGAAATACCTTAACTGGATACAGAACTCCGTTTTTGAGGGCGAGATAACTGAGGTAAAGCTAAAGGAGCTTTATCATAGGGCAGCGGAGATTATGGACGAAGAGGAGGATAGCCTTATTGTGTTTAAAAGTCGCGACAGCAAGTGGCTCGAAAAGGAGATTGTAGGCAAGGAGCGCAGCTCCATAGATACAATGCTGTAGATGCATTTGGGTTGTCGATGTTGGCGCCCATCTAGAGCGTTTCACTGGATTTTTTGTTGTGTAAAGGAAAAAGGTTCTTTGACATACTGATAATGAATGGAATGCTGATGTTGTCGAACCGCAGGGAAAAATGCGTTATTGGCGATCGACAACATCAGCCGTCCAAAATTGCGATTCCAATCATCATATAACCCCCGTAAAACGGGATATTTTTTTAACTATCTTTGCGGCTTCCAATCGCACCATACTGGAATTGAAATGCGGTGATCGCTTTAACAGCTTCATACTGCTAGCCTTCCAATCGCACCATACTGGAATTGAAATTCGGCTTGGGCTTGGCTAACTGGCCTGTTTGGAACCTTCCAATCGCACCATACTGGAATTGAAATAATGATTTGCTAACACAGAATGCAGATGCAAAGGGCTTCCAATCGCACCATACTGGAATTGAAATGGCGTAACCACTAACCCCTCTTTTGTTGACAATGCTTCCAATCGCACCATACTGGAATTGAAATGAGCTAGTTTGGCGAGAAGCATACGCTCAGCTTAACCTTCCAATCGCACCATACTGGAATTGAAATAGCGAGGTGATTGTACATTTGTGCAAGGGCGAAACACTTCCAATCGCACCATACTGGAATTGAAATGCTAGCAGTATGAAGCTGTTAAAGCGATCACCGCCTTCCAATCGCACCATACTGGAATTGAAATTGTTGGTATTCATCGATTGATTTTTTACCCAGTTACTTCCAATCGCACCATACTGGAATTGAAATTGGCATAGCCTCTGCGGAGGTCTGTAATTGTAGTCTCTTCCAATCGCACCATACTGGAATTGAAATGCCATTAAAATTAGCAATATAGATTTTGGTGTGTCTTCCAATCGCACCATACTGGAATTGAAATTAATCGATCATGCTTCTACCGTTTCCCCCTTTGTCTTCCAATCGCACCATACTGGAATTGAAATAACACAGGAGATACTGAATTAAGAACATTTGTCCTATCTTCCAATCGCACCATACTGGAATTGAAATTTACGCACGAGTGGGAAGGCGAAGGCGGATGCCTCTTCCAATCGCACCATACTGGAATTGAAATAGGTATGGTGAAGGTGACGAAAGAACGGCTTTTTTCTTCCAATCGCACCATACTGGAATTGAAATTCTCATACGCAACCTCGGTAGCTCGGCCATTAGCGCTTCCAATCGCACCATACTGGAATTGAAATAAGTGCATGGCCCTGCTAGGGATATTCTCTTTATAAACCTTCCAATCGCACCATACTGGAATTGAAATAGAGGTGGCTCACGTTACACGGAGTATCTCAAGTTCTTCCAATCGCACCATACTGGAATTGAAATAGTTTCTGCGCAAAAAGACGAGGTAGAGCCAATTCTTCCAATCGCACCATACTGGAATTGAAATAGAGGTGGCTCACGTTACACGGAGT